>Ga0233365_1000021_pt1 | contig 220407 bp, 184 predicted proteins | sample ElkDunMinimDraft_27_FD_191535 | JGI IMG/M metagenome (GOLD analysis project Ga0233365, IMG submission 191535) | Fecal eukaryotic communites from dung pellets of Tule Elk in California, USA - Elk Dung C36 | ecosystem: Host-associated > Mammals > Digestive system > Large intestine > Fecal...
AACACGGTTACGAAAGCGGTCGTACGTACGGCCCCCTTCTTTCTTGATAACCAGGCCGGTTTCTTCCAGGTAGCTGTCGGAATGCCCGTCTTTGACTGCCTGTCCATAGAGGTAATCCCAGCTTTCGGGTGAATAGCCAAGCTCGAATTTCCGGATGATATCGTCGCGATAGCCCCGTTCGCGGAAATAGCTCAGACCAACCGCCTGGCCTTCTGCACTGTTCCAGAGACTATCCTGAAAGAGGGTTGACGCCCAATTGGTTACAATCAGCAGACTTTCCCGACGATCGTGAACGAGCTGTTGCTCTTCACTCTTTTCATCTTCTTCGACGTCTATATGGTATTTTCGGGCCAGGTAGCGAATGGCTTCCGGATAGGAATACTTCTCGTGCTTCATAATGAAGTCGACCGCATGACCGCCTTCGCCGCAGCCGAAGCACTTGTATATCCCCTTGCTTACCGATACGTTGAAAGAGGGAGTTTTTTCGTTGTGAAAGGGGCAGAGGCCCAGGAGACTGCTTCCGCGTTTTTTTAAGTCCACGAAATCGCCTACTACCTCTTCAATCTGAATGGTATCAAAAACCCGGTCAATCGTACTCTGCTTTATCACAAAGTAAAGTTACTTATTTTTCCTCAGCGCTGTCGGTTTTCGGCGGATTGTTCAAGGGCAAATTTGCCCAGATGGGATTTTGCAGTTTCAGTGCATCGGCATCGCTTCCAGCCACGTCTTCAAAGATCTGAAGGTCGAAAAACCGAACGGAAGAAATCAGATGGTCGAAGATATCCGACATAATTCCTTCATATTCGACCCAGTTTACCGTATTGGTAAAGGTGTACAGCTCGAAAGGAAGACCTTTATTGCTGGGCTCCAGCTGACGCACCATAAGCGACATATCCTTATTGATACCCGGATGTGCCAGCAAATACCATTCAATGTATTGCCGAAACAGTCCTGCATTGGTTAAATTCCTCCCATTAACCCGAAGGCTGCGATCGAGCCCCAGACGGGTGTTATAGTCGTCGATTTCTTTCTGGCGTTTTTCAATATGTCCCGCAATTCCCTGGATTTGTTTGAAGACTTCCAGTTCGTGATCTTCCAGAAAGCGGATAGACGATTGCTTAACCGTAATAGCCCGTTTAATCCGGCGCCCGCCCGACATTTGCATGCCCCGCCAATTTTGGAAGGAATCAGAGATCAGGGCGTAGGTAGGAATGGTGGTGATGGTCTTGTCGAAGTTTTGAACCTTTACCGTTGTAAGATTTATTTCCAGCACATCGCCATCGGCTCCGTATTTCGGCATGGTTACCCAATCGCCTATCCTGACCATATCGTTGGTGGTGACCTGAATGCTGGCAACGAAGCCCTTGATGGTGTCCTGGAAAATCAGCAGCAGGATGGCTGAAGTGGCACCAATCACCCCGAAGAATGCCAGCGGGTCGTCGCCCGTAACTCTTACATATATAAATATGGCGCCAAAAAAATAAAGGATAATGCTAAGCACCTGAAGATAGCTTTCCATGGGGCGGTAGCGAAACACTTCATTCTTTTCCTTGAAAGTGTCGATCAGTGCCCTGACAAAAGCGGTGACGATGGAAACCATCATAAAAACCGAATACACATCGGTCATAAACTGGAGGGGTTTGATCCAGGCAGGGAAATTTTCGAAAACAATGGGAATGCCCGCTCGAACGAGGCTTACCGGAGCAATCAGGGCGAAGAAATGAGGAAAGCGATGGAAGGTCAGATACGTAAAGAACTTCATCTTTTTGATCCGCTCTAACCGGCCCAGTATAAACCGGAGAATAGCACGTGTGATGCCGTGAACAACGAAAATCATGATGATCAGCATGCCAAGCAGCACCAGGCAGTTTGTAAGCTCGGCTTGATCTTTAGATACTCCCCATTTAATCAGCATATCGTACGAGTAACGGCTGATAAAATTGGATGATTTCTCTAAATTGGTTTCGAGTTCGTTCATGGTAAATAAAGTATAAGGGATATAAAATTTTAGTTTCCTAATTGCTTTAAGGCAAGGTAGGTCATTAAGCCCGTACTCAGTTCCAGGGCTTCTTCATCAATATCAAAGGTGGGGGTATGTACTGCTGAGGTAATTCCCCGGGCCGTATTGGCGGTTCCGAGCCGGTAGAAACAGGCGTCGATGGTTTGAGAATAATAGGCAAAATCTTCCGCGGCCAGCCAGAGGTCGAGGTCGACTACATTCTCCGCGCCGAGGTATTCTTCAGCGAAGGTGCGCACGGCAGCAGTGAGCTTAGGCTCGTTCACCAGAAAAGGGTAACCGTTGCGAACTTCAAATTCACAAGTGGCCCCCATGCTTTCGGCCATGCCTTCGGCCATCTTCTTCATTTTCTGATGGGCCTGGCGCCTCCATTCTTCGTCGAAAGTGCGAAAAGTGCCTTCCAGATAAACCTCATTGGGGATGATATTCGTGGCACCCTCTGCTTTTATTTTTCCGAAGGAGAGCACCGAGGGAGTTTTGGGGTCGGCAAAGCGACTGACAATTTGCTGGAGGGCAGTGATGATATGGGCCGTGATAACAATCGGGTCGATATTTTGCTGGGGCTGGGCGGCATGGCCTCCCCTTCCCCGTACACGGACATAGATCTCGTCAGTGGATGCCATGTATTTGCCGGATCGGAATCCAACTTTCCCGCGTTCTATCAGCGGCATCACATGTTGACCGATAATGGCCTGGGGTGCGGGGTTCTCCAGAACGCCTTCCCGGATCATGATACTGGCTCCTCCGGGGAGTTTTTCTTCTCCGGGTTGAAAAATAAGTTTTACGGTTCCGCCAAAGCGGTGTTTCAGGGTCTTTAAAATTTTTGCGGTGCCTAGCAGCGAAGAGGAATGTACGTCGTGTCCGCAGGCATGCATAACCCCGGGCTGGGTAGATCCGTATGCACGCCCATCCACTTCCTGAATGGGAAGTGCGTCGATATCGGCCCGAAGGGCAATGACTGAGTCGGACGGCAGATCTCCCTGAATCAGGGCGACGATGCCGGTGCCGGCCATGCTTTCAAAGGGAATGCCGTTTTCTGTCAGCTTTTCTTTGATATATGCAGCCGTATTGTATTCCTCAAATGAAAGTTCCGGATGGGCATGCAGGTGTCTGCGTGTTAAGATAACTTCAGGAAAGATGGTTTTCGCAATTTCCTTGATTTCTTCTTTTAGCATCTTGTCGGTTTAATAATATACGACGACCTGTTCGGTGAATAAAAAGACAGTAGGGAAGCTTTTGCGCACTTCACGCATAAAGGCCTGAGCTTCGCTCCTGCTGCGGAAATCGCCTACTTTCACCCGGTAATTGGGTTGTGTATAGCTCACGTAGGAGGCGATGTCCTGATATTGCTGCTGAAAGCGTGCCTGCGCAGCATAAGCCTCGTTTCGGCTCGGGCCGGAATAGATCTGAACCCGGAAACCTAAAGCGGTTCCTCTTGTACCCTTTGGTCTCGACGACTCCGGGCTGCTGCTTTCTGCAGCGGCAGCAGTGTTGAACGCAATGCGGCTTTGCTGCAGGCGCTCAATCAGCGGGTCTTTGATAATCTGCAGATTTCCCTGCTTTTCTTGCGAAAAGGCATGGATGGAAAGCAGAAGGAAACCAGTTACAAGAAGAACCGTTTTAATATTCATGTATAATGATGTTTTAAGCCTGTCCGATCCCGTGGCAGTTTTTGTATTTCTTTCCACTACCACATGGACAAAGGTCGTTTCTGCCTACTTTGTTATCGTTGCGGATCGGTTGCGTTTTCTGCACTTCCCGGGTATCTTCCCCCAAGTTTCCTGCTGAGCCTGCAGATCCTGCGGTTGCTCCTGCCAGTTCCGGCTTCGACACTTTAATTTGCTTGTTTTGCACGGGTGCCGGACGCGCTTCGCGAACTTCCTGGTTTCCCTGGGTTGGAATTCCTCCCTTAAACAGGAAGCTGACGATCTCTTTATTCATGTTTACCAACATCTGCTTGAACAGATTGAAGGCTTCCATTTTATAAATAATGATCGGATCCTTTTGCTCATAAACAGCGTTCTGAACCGATTGTTTCAGGTCGTCCATTTCACGCAAATGCTCTTTCCAGGCTTCGTCGATCAGGGCAAGCACCACGCCTTTTTCGAAGGCTTTGGAAACTTCCAGTCCGTTGCTTTCGATCGCTTTTTTAAGATTGGCCGTTACCTGAATACCGCGGGTTCCGTCGGTAAACGGAATGACAATATTTTCGATCTGCTCGCCGCGGGTGTCAAAAACATCCTTTAGTACCGGGAAGGTCTGGCGGGAAATTGTTTCAGCCTTGCGGGTATAGAATTCGTTTACCTTTTCGAATAGTTTGTCGGTCAGCGATGCAATTCCTTCGTTGGTAAAGGTGTTCTCATCGAGTTCCGGATCGACCGAGAAAGTGCGGATGAATTCGAGTTGAAGGTCTTCGTACGTTCCTCCTTCTTTGCATTCGCTTACAATCTCTTCAACGGTGTCAAAAATGGTATTGTTCAGATCTACGTCCAGGCGTTCTCCGAAAAGGGCGTTTTTACGCTTAGCGTAAATAACGTTCCGCTGTGAGTTCATGACATCGTCGTACTCCAGCAGGCGTTTCCGGATACCGAAGTTGTTCTCTTCCACTTTCTTCTGCGCACGTTCGATCGACTTGCTGATCATGGAGTGTTGGATGACCTCGCCTTCTTCAATACCCATTTTAAGCATGATATTGGAGATACGTTCCGACCCGAACAAGCGCATCAGGTTGTCTTCAAGCGACACAAAGAACTGTGAGGATCCGGGATCGCCCTGACGACCGGCACGTCCTCTCAACTGTCTGTCGACACGTCTGGATTCATGGCGCTCGGTACCGATGATGGCTAAACCGCCACTTGCCTTCACTCCCTCACCCAGTTTAATATCCGTACCACGACCCGCCATGTTGGTGGCTATAGTAACGGTGCCTGCTTGTCCGGCTTCTGCCACGATATCGGCTTCACGCTGGTGAAGTTTGGCGTTCAGGACGTTATGTTTAATTCCGCGCAATTTAAGCATGCGGCTTAGTAATTCGGAGATTTCCACCGAAGTGGTACCCACCAATACGGGACGCTTCTCTTCTGTCAGACGCTGAATTTCTGCTGCTACGGCATTGTATTTCTCGCGGGCAGTACGATAAACGGCATCTTGAAGGTCTTTACGCTGAATGGGTACGTTGGTGGGGATTTCGACTACGTCGAGTTTATAGATCTGCCAAAGCTCGCCGGCTTCCGTAGTGGCTGTACCGGTCATACCCGCCAGCTTGTGATACATCCGGAAGTAATTTTGCAGGGTAATGGTTGCGTAGGTCTGCGTAGCGTCTTCTACCTTGACATTTTCCTTAGCTTCAATCGCCTGATGCAGTCCGTCGGAATAGCGACGTCCTTCCATAATACGACCGGTTTGTTCGTCAACGATTTTGACTTTTCCGCCGTCGATGATGTACTCAATGTCGTTTTCAAAGAGGGTATAGGCTTTAAGAAGTTGATTCACCGAGTGAATACGCTCCGACTTAATAGAGAAGTCGCGCATAATTTCGTCTTTCTTGGCTGCCTTTTCGTCCGCGCTTAAATCGGACTTCTCCAGATCGGCAATCTCAGAACCTACATCGGGCATGATAAAGAAACCGGAATCTTCTCCTGATGCAGTGATCAGTTCAATTCCTTTTTCCGTAAGCTCTACCTGGTTGTGTTTTTCATTGATAACAAAGAACAGTTCCGTATCGACCTTCGGCATATTTTTACTCTGCTCGGCCATATAGAAGTTCTCAGCCTTGGTCAGTACCTGACGGTTATTGCCTTCACTCAGGAACTTGATCAGGGCTTTGCTTTTGGGCAGGCCGCGGTAGGCGCGCAACAGGGCCAGTCCACCATTCTCCGGGTCAGTATCTCCGGCCTTAATGGCTTTCTTGGCGTCGTTGAGTACGGTGTTGACGAAAGCTTTCTGGGCATTGACCAGGCGCTCGATTCTAGGTTTTAACTCATAGAATTCGTGCTGATCGCCGCGCGGTACCGGCCCGGATATAATCAGCGGTGTACGCGCATCATCGATCAGTACGGAGTCGACCTCATCCACCATGGCGAAATGAAGTTTCTTCTGTACCAGACTTTCCGGGTTCTGCGTCATATTGTCGCGCAGGTAATCGAAGCCAAATTCGTTGTTGGTTCCAAAGATAATATCGGCTGCATATGCTTTGCGCCGTGCTTCGGAGTTCGGAGCATGCTTATCAATACAGTCTACTTTCAACCCGTGGAACTGGAAGATAGGTCCGTTCCACTCGGCATCCCGACGTGCAAGGTAATCGTTCACCGTAACGATATGTACCCCTTTTCCGGAAAGGGCATTCAGGTAGGCAGGAAGGGTTCCCACAAGTGTTTTTCCCTCTCCTGTAGCCATCTCAGCAATTTTACCTTCGTGCAATACGATACCGCCAATCAGCTGTACGTCATAGTGAACCATGTTCCAGGTTACCGGTGTTCCGGCAGCCATCCAGGTGTTTTGCCAGATGGCCTTCTCTCCCTGAATTTCGATATGTGGATGCAATGCAGCCAGTTCCCGGTCGTAGTCGAGCGCGCTGACTTCCAGACTTTTGTTCTCTGTGAAGCGTCGGGCAGTTTCCTTGACTACAGCGAAAGCCTCCGGCAGGATCTGCATAAGAATTTCTTCAAGCTCTTTATCGCGGCTTTTTTCAAGCTTATCGACCTGTTCGTATAAGTCTGTTTTAACCGACATATCCTGCTGATCGGTTTCTGCCTGAAGCTTTAGTTCATTGATTTTTGCGTCTGTTTCTTTAAGGTACTCGGCAATTTTTTCTTTGAAATAAACGGTTTTATGGCGTAGCTCATCGTTGCTGATGGAGCTTAGCTGGGCGTATTCAATCTTTATTTTTTCAACTAAAGGTTGAATGTGTTTAATGTCGCGCGAAGATTTACTTCCGAACACTTTACTTAAAAATCCTAACATTTATATTTTTTTAATTGATTCTTCTTGAGGTTCAATAAATAATCCAAAAACAGATTATCGACATTTTGTCATGCCAACGATGCAAAGTTAATAATTAGATAGCAAATATAACTTTATCGCCATTTTTTAAACTGATTGATCAATCCGTTTGTAGAGGAGTCGTGCGATTCAACAGCACTTTCGCTTTCCAGTTCAGGCAAAATCTTGTTGGCCAGCTGCTTGCCAAGTTCGACGCCCCACTGATCGAAACTGTACACATTCCAGATAATACCTTGTACGAAAATTTTATGTTCATACAGAGCGATGAGTGACCCGAGCGTGTAGGGTGTGATTTTTTTGATCAGGAAAGAGTTTGTCGGTCGGTTTCCTTCGAACACCTTGAAAGCGGCCAGTCGCTCGATGTCGTTTTCGGACATGCCTGATTGCTTGAGCTCGGCGACGACCTCTGCTTCGGATTTCCCGTTCATGAGGGCCTCGGTTTGAGCAAAATAATTGGAGAGCAGGATGGGGTGATGATTGCCGAGAGGGTTATGGCTTTGTGCCGGCGCAATGAAATCGCAGGGGATCAGTTTGGTTCCCTGATGTATCAGCTGGTAGAAGGCATGCTGTCCGTTGGTGCCCGGTTCTCCCCAGATAACCGGGCCGGTTTGATACTCCACCGCATTTCCGTTGCGATCAATGTTTTTTCCGTTGCTTTCCATATCTCCCTGTTGAAAATAGGCAGAAAAGCGGTGCATATACTGATCGTATGGTAAGAGTGCGTGGCTTTGGGCACCAAAAAAGTTATTGTACCAGATGCCGAGCAAGGCCATAATCACCGGGATATTCTTATCGAAATCGCTTTCACGAAAGTGCTGGTCGGCAGCCGAGGCACCGTCGAGCAATTGCCGAAAGTTGTCGAATCCGATGCCCAGGGAAATGGAAAGGCCAATGGCGCTCCAAAGCGAATAACGGCCACCCACCCAATTCCAGAACACAAACATATTTTCCGGGTCAATACCGAAGCTGGTTACCGCGGCTTCGTTGGTGGAAATGGCGGCGAAATGCTTTCCGACTGCTTCTTCAGAACCGCCCCCCTGAAGGAACCAGGATTTGGCAGAAAAAGCGTTGGCCATGGTTTCCTGGGTGGTAAAGGTTTTTGAGGCGATCAGGAAAAGTGTGGTTTCCGGGTTGAGAGCTTTCAGAGTTTCAGCGATGTGCGTGCCGTCGACGTTGGATACGAAGTGCAGGTTGAGCCGGGTCTTATAGGCTTTCAGTGCTTCAGTAACCATGACCGGACCGAGGTCAGAGCCGCCGATACCGATATTTACGACATCGGTAATTTCTTTCCCGTTGTAACCCTTCCACTGGCCCGAAATTATGCGGGCAGAAAATTGTTCCATTTGGTTCAGCACTTTCCTGACAGCGGGCCGGATGTCTTCTCCGTCAACCAGCAGGGGCTGTGTATCGTTTGACCGGAGTGCGGTGTGCAACACCGACCGGTTCTCGGTTTCATTGATGCGTTTACCGGTAAACATGGCTTCAATTGCATCTTTCACCTTACATTCTTCCGCCAGTTGGAGTAGCAGGTTCATGGTTTCCTCCTCAATCCGGTTTTTGGAATAATCGAACAGGATGTCTTCAAAAATAAGGGAATATTTGCTGAATCTACCCGGATCCTTTTCGAACATTTCTTTCAGATGGGTGGAGGAAATCGACTGATAATGACGGCTTAATTTTTTAAAGGCTTCTGTATGAATGAAGGAGGTATTTGCTAACATGATTTGCGTTTTGATATCGGGCGAATTTACGTCTTTGGCATTGTGTTTGCAATATTGGCCCTATAAATGTAAATATACGATATTATGAATATTCAAAGAAAAGTAGCTGTATTCGGGATAGCAATTGCAACCGCAGCCATGGTTTTTACCGGCTGTAGTTCACTGACCAACACGCAAAAAGGGGCTGGAATTGGCGCTGGTGCAGGTGCTGGAATCGGTGCGATCATCGGAAATAAGGCTGGAAATACAGCCGTTGGTGCCGTTATTGGTGGAGCCTTGGGTGGTGTCGCCGGTGGACTGATTGGTAAAAAGATGGACAAGCAGGCTGCCGAAATTGAAAATACGGTAGCCGGTGCCGAGGTGATCAAGGCCGGAGAGGGTATTATTGTGAAATTCGATTCGGGTATTTTGTTTGATTTTGACAAGTCGGATTTGAAAGCAAATGCGAAAGAGAATATCCGTCAGCTGGTTAAAACGATGAACGAAAACGCTGACACGGATATACTGGTAGTGGGACATACCGACAATGTTGGTAAGGCCTCGTACAACCAGGGTCTGTCTGAGCGTCGTGCTGCGGCGGTAAAAAGCTATGCAGTTGCCCAGGGTCTTGCTTCCGGACGGATTAAAACTAAGGGAATGGGAGCTGAAGAGCCTATCTCGAGCAACGAAACGGATGCAGGCCGTGCTGAAAACAGACGGGTAGAGATTGTTATTGTTGCGAACGACAAAATGAAAGCGGAAGCCAAAGCTGACGCCGGACAATAAAAATTTTAATTTATCAGGAAAGGGCTGCAATGAAACCATTGCAGCCCTTTTTTTGTATTTTTAAAAAATAAAAACTCGATATGCGTAACTACCTCCTGATATTCTTCCTGGTATTTTTCAGCTCCTCGGCTTTCGGACAGAAGAAAGCTAAACCGAAACTATTGGTTTATGGGCAGGGCGAGCTGGCTTTTGCGGCAGCGATTCAGGCATCGGCTTCGGGGGTTAGTACGCTTTGGGTCATTCCTGATGAGTCAGTGCGTACTGCGCTTGAGCAGGAAGTTGTCAGTGAACCTCCCTTGAAGTCGGCTCTGGGAAAGGGGGGCTGGGCAGAATTTTTGAGAGCTTCGCAGAATGCGACAGAAATGAACGATTCAGTACTCCATCGGGCGGCTTCGCTCTTAAACCCTCAACTGGTTCGAACCACGCTTTCGAGAATGATCGATTCAAGTAAGAATTTGCAGGTGCGTTATAATAGCGGGATCAGAAAGGTGAAGCAGTCAGGTAAGCGCTGGAAAATCACCTTGAATGATGGAAGCTCCCATAAGGTGTATGCGGCCGTCGACGCGGCTAGGGAGCCTGTGTTGCTGCCCCTTATAAAGGAGGCCGACCGAGCTGCTGATACGACTAAGGGGGAAAGCGGACTCGTTGCCTTGGACAGTATTTACAAATCGATGGTTTACAAAACCAGTCTCGCTGTACTCGAACAGGAGAGCAAATGGCTGGTTCCCTCCGCTTCGCTGATCCGTCCCCAGGCAAGGAATCTTTTTTCGGTCTATGCAGACGGATCGCCGGTCAGCGGTTTCGCCAATCAGATTCCGGAAGCTTTTATCGTGGGACAAGTATTCGGTGCGGCCGCGGCCTACTGTGCTTTTTTTGAAACCGAGTCGGATAAAATCAATATCCGGACGCTGCAGGGTGAGCTCCTGGCTTTTAAGATGGAGCTAATTCCCTTCGCCGATATTCGTTCGGACGACCGCCATTATCAGGCGATTCAACGTCTGGGGATGACTGGGATCCTTCAAGGGCGTTTAGATAGTGCCGGGTTGATGTTCGGAACTGACCGCCATGTTTCTTCGGAAGAGATACGACCTGTGATTGAAAGCCTGTATACCAGAAGTCAGATATGGTTCCGTGATAAATCGATTGAAGAACTGAGACTGACGGATTTGCTCGACCTGATTAAATTTATCGCCTTAAAAGGAAATGAACTGAATACGGAAGTAGAACGAGGCTGGCACAGCCGGTTCAACTTTACCGGTAACTATGATCCGGAATGCTTGGTGGGCCGGCGTCAGGTGGCCGTTTTGCTGGATCATTATCTGAAACCCTTTCAGGTGACGGTTCAAAAGGACGGCTCGTTTCGGTATTAATGGACATGATACTAGAGCGATCCGACTGGATACTAGTTGGCGCTTGTCAGCACGATCCTTTTCCCGCATTTTTGGGATGTAATCATTAATAATGTGCATCATGAAAATCCGGTATACTTATTTATCCCTTCTTACCCTTTCCTGGATATTCCCGCTCTCAACCTATTCCCAATCGGACACGTCTTCCGAGGATGTTTTCGTTTTCCATACGATCGGAATCTTTCAGGGCGTCCGGGATGATCAGGACCTACGGGTATCTGGTGGCAATCCCTTGTACGAGGTACTGGAGAATATCAGGCATAATGACATTCAACCTGTAAGTCCGCTTCTTTTGGGAGTTAAAATAAATAAGGAGCATGAAAATATACGCGGGGTGCCTGTGCGTCATCTTTCGAAGAGGTATTATTCCTATTATTTAGGCGATAGCTCGGAAATTGAAGTGCTTGCATTGGGAATCAATGGGAGCAATATCGCAGATTTCAGGTATCGGGTCGTGGAGAACGATCATAAGGAAATTGTTCCGTGGTCCGAGCTTCCCGGACTCGAACAGGCCTACGGTGCTAAAAGCCCATACGCTATGATCGGTCGCTTCCAATCACCGGGCAAGCAACTGCTGATTGAGGTGAAACACGTCGATGATTACAGCATGCGGGACGGTGTGATATTGGACTGGCGACCTCCGGGCAGACCACAGCTGCAGCAGATAGCGGTTTTTCATCGCGACAGCGGTCGTACCCACTATGCGGGTCTTACGACGACGGGCCTCTACGAAAGCATTGATTCCCGCTCTCAAATACCTGTTGGATTCCGATTCAAGCAAAACCAACTGTCGAATATTCAGCTATTCGTCGAGGATCATAGCGATATACCCTATTCGGCGTTCATACGGCAGCTTTCGGCGGAGGATCCTATTATGTACCCTGTAGCCCTGGATTTTTTTGATAAAACCTTTCAAATTCACGAGCAGCATTTCAGTGTTCCGGGTAGCTATGAACTCATCATCAATCGGAGCGCCGGTTATGGCGAACTCCCTGTCAACGCTGCACTCCGAATTCCATTTGAAGTTTTGCCGGGTAATAGGATGCGACCGGCGTTGACGATAGAGATGGTGATTGTCCTCTCTTTCTTCCTCACCATTGTCATGGTCACCGCTTTTGTGATGTATAACCGTCGGCAAAAGCGAAAATTAAAGCAGATTGCCCTTGAAAATGAAATGGCCGCATTTGAACTTAAATTGCTGCGAAATCAATTGAATCCACACTTTATGTTTAATGCGCTCTCGTCTATACAAAATCTGATAAGTAAGGGACTGGCCGAGAAAGCCAACTATTACATCGGTAAATTTTCACTGATGACGCGGCAGCTCCTGACGAGTAGCAATGAAGAAATGGTGGGTCTGGAAGAGGAAATGGAGTTAATCAGGAACTATCTTGTGATGGAGCAACTGCGTTTCGATTTTCGGTTTAAGGTTGGGGCGGAAGAAGGCCTTGAGGTGGACAATATTGAAATCCCCGCAATGCTTTTACAGCCTTTGGTGGAAAATGCAGTGAAGCATGGGGTGTCGGCGCTGATGAATAAGGGCGTCGTTGCTGTAAAGATGAGTGTCGATGGGCATCATCTTGTCGTTGAAATTGACGATAACGGAGGAGGGTTTGAGGAGGGGGTATCGGGCGGGTACGGACTCGGGCTCACTCGTCAACGTATTGATTTGCTTAATCGCTTACACGCGGGCCAGACGATATCGCTTACTTTCAGTCGCCTCAACCCGGGAACGCGGGCGACCCTTACCTTTGAAAATTGGATGCTATGAAAATAGAGGCAATTATTATTGACGACGAGCAAGGTAATATTGATAACCTGTGTCGGCTGATCGATAAGTTCAATCCGGATCTGCTCGTGGTCGGCACTGCCAATAGCGCTGCTGAGGGTGAAATTCTGATAAGGCGCCTCGAGCCCGACCTGGTGTTTCTGGATATACAGATGCCGGGAGGTTCCGGGTTCGATCTGCTAGGGCGACTCGGGCAGGCTAGGTTCGAAGTTATTTTTGTTACCGCATTTGATCAATATGGTATTCAGGCGATTAAGTTTTCTGCAATCGATTACCTTCTGAAACCACTGGATGAGAATGAGTTCCAGGTCGCCGTCGAGAAAGCGAAAATTCGGGTGCGTGAACGCACGACCAGCCAAAGCGTCAGTAATTTACTTGAGTACCTGCAAGCTGGCAGGAAGTCTGCACCGAAGCTTGCTCTTCCTACTTTTAAGGAAACCTTGTATGTCGCCACCGATGAGGTAATACGATGTGAGGCGGCAAACAGTTATACAACCTTTTATCTTCGGAACGGGGATCAGGCGACCGTTTGCAAAACGTTGAAAGAATTTGCAGAGCTGCTGAAAGTACATGGTTTTATACGCACGCATCAGTCACACCTGGTGAATATCCAGTATGTAAAGAGTTACCTAAAAGAAGATGGAGGGATGTTGCTTCTGGAGAATGAGTTTCGGATTCCGATATCGCGTCAGCACCGCGAATTGGTCAAAAGCAGACTGGCAAATATGTGAACGGAAAAAGCCCCTGCAGCTAACAACTGCAGGGGCTTTTGATGGTAAAAAGATACGATGCTTTAGTCTTCAAATTTCCAGCGTACGAAGGCTTCGATGGCTTCGTACTCGGAAAGGCCCAGGTCGTCGTAAGTCTGTGCAGTTTCAGCAGTTCGCTCTTCGGCTCGCACCCAGAATTCGCGGGCATCATCGCCAGGGAATACTGGCGTGTCTTTCTGCGACTGGTGTTTGAAAATAGCTTTGCGCTTGCGGATTACCTCGGCAGGAGATAACGGGACGGCCATTTCAATTTCGTGAATTCCGAATTCGTGCCATGCGCCTCTGTAAAGCCATATCCAGCAGTCTTTCGTCCAGCTTTCAGTTTTACGCAAGCGCGAGAAGGCTTCGATCAGGATATTAAAGCATACTTTGTGCGTTCCATGTGGATCGGCAAAATCGCCGGCAGTGAAGATCTGGTGTGGCTGGATGCGCTGTAGAAGTTCCATCGTTTGCCGGACATCGTCTTCGGTGTTCAGTTCCTTCGAGAACTTCGCCCGGTCGTAAAACGGGAGGTTCTGAAAGTGGATGTTTTCGTCGGGAAGACCGGCAAAGCGAGCCCCGGCAATGGCCTCTCCCTTGCGTATCAGGCCGTTGACAATCAAAATTTCTTTGGTGTCGGCCTGGTTAGGCTTTTTGGTTTCGAGGAAGCGGCGTGTATCAGCATAGACCTTTTCCAATACAGACGTATCAAGGTTCATTTCGCGGGAAAAATCGCGCGCAAACTCAATGAAACGGAGGGTGTCGTCGCTCCAGACGGCTGTATTCCCGGACGTCTGGTAGGCTACATGAACTTCGTGACCCTGATCGGCCAGGCGGATAAAGGTTCCGCCCATCGAGATCACGTCGTCGTCGGGGTGCGGCGAAAAGATAATGCTGCGCTTCTTGGCAGGTTGAGCACGTTCGGGACGCTGACTGTCGTCCGCGTTGGGTTTTCCTCCCGGCCATCCTGTTATCGTATGTTGAATGAGATTGAAGATCTGGATATTGATATTGTAAACCGGGCCTTTTTCGGTTGCCAGCTGGGCCATCCCATTATTGTTATAATCTTCCTCTGTTAGCTTCAGAATGGGCTTTTTGAGGTGTCCGGCCAACCAGATAACGGCCTTCTTAATGGTTTTCTCATCCCATTCACAATCTTGCGCCAACCAGGGCGTATCGAAGCGGGTTAAACCAGAAGCGGCTTCTGTGTCGAGAATAAATTCAACATTGTCTGAGAGTTGCAGGAAGGTTGCCGGTACTTCTGATGACATCGGTCCTTCAACGGCTTTCTTCACAATTTCGGCCTTGGTACCGTTCCAGGCCATCAGGATAATTTCTTTCGCCTTGAAAATGGTACCTACTCCCATCGTGATGGCTTTCAAAGGCACATTCTCCTTCCCTCCGAAACTCCGGGAGGCATCGCGGCGAGTCAAATCGTCGAGCGTGACGAGCCTTGTTCCAGAATTGGGGGCTGATCCAGGCTCGTTAAAACCGATGTGGCCAGTCCGTCCGATACCCAATAGCTGTAAATCGAGGCCTCCCAAATCGGTAATTTTCTTTTCATAGTCTGCACAGTACCGGTGAATTTCTTCTTCGGGGATGGTGCCGTCAGGAATATGAATGTTGTTCTTGTCAATATCGATGTGGTTGAACAAGTTACGATTCATGAAGGTGACGTAACTTTGTTCGGCATCGGGATGCATCGGGTAATATTCATCAAGATTAAAGGTGATGACATTCTGGAAGCTCAATCCTTCTTCGCGGTGGAGCCGGATAAGTTCCTCATAAACTTTTACAGGAGTGGCTCCGGTGGCCAGACCCAAGACAGCGGGTTGTTGATTGGATTGTTTTTCGCGGATAAGAGAAGCGATGCGGTGGGCAACCGCAATGGAGGCTTCTTCTGGCGATTGAAATACAGTTACAGGAAGTTTTTCGAAACGTGTTTCTTCCAGCAGGTTTAATCTTGCCATTTTCGTTAAATACGTTAAGGGTGAGAAGCAAATCTACTTAAAAGTAAATAATATATCATGGTTTAACCTTCAAATGTGTTAATTTCATACATAATATTCTACGTAATAATATTTTCCAATGAACAGCAACATTCAGAAATTATACCGGATCGCCGGTCAACATTCCCGAACGATTGTGGGATTGATGTCGGGTACCTCGCTCGACGGACTCGATATCGCATTGTGCAGGGTAGACGGGGCCGATAGCCAGACGCGCATTGAACTGACGGCCTTCGAAACCTCTTCCTATCCCGAGGATCTTAGGAATGAAATCAAAGCCGTTTTCTCGAAGGAAAATGTTTCTACGCGCATGCTTTCAGCGATGAATGCCAAGCTTGGGTTGGTTCATGCGGATCTGGTTTTAAAGGCTTTGAGAAAGTGGAAAATCCAACCAGCGGAGGTCGACCTCATCGCCAGTCATGGTCAGACCGTTTATCATGCCCCGCAGAGGGGTGATGGCTTGCCGAACAGTACACTGCAAATTGGCGATGCTGACCATATCGCGGTGCATACCGGTATTATCACAATTTCCGATTTCCGGCAAAAGCATGTGGCTGCAGGCGGCGAAGGGGCACCGCTGGTGATTTATGGCGATTATCTTTTGTTCGGTGATTTAGTCGAGGACCGCGTGCTGCTGAATATTGGCGGTATTTCGAACTTCACCTTGCTGCCTGCAGGGAGGACGACCGAGGGTGTGTTTGCCACCGATGTGGGTCCGGGGAACACCTTAATGAATCAGTATATGCAGTTGCATTTTGGTATGGCCTATGATGAGGACGGGCGGATAGCATCGGCAGGACGGGTCAATGCTGATTTGCTGGATTCACTTATAGGGCACGAGTTCTTCCTGGAGGACTTCCCCAAAACGACCGGCCCGGAATTGTTCAGCATGGAATACCTGTTGCGGGCACAGCAGAGCAGCGGAACCAAGAATATTCCGCACGAGGATGTTATGGCAACGCTTGCAGCGTTCACCGTGCGCTGCATATCAGAGGCACTTTTGAAATTAAGAGCACGCTTTTCGAATTTGCATGTGTATCTGAGTGGGGGTGGCAATAGTAATCCGCTGCTGCGCGAATGGTTGGGAAAAGCATTAGAGGGGGTGCCGCTGGCCAGTACTGCAGCGATTGGGATGAATCCGGATGCCAAAGAGGCGATATTGTTTGCGCTGCTGGCGAACCAAGCCCTGGCAGGGAACCCGATCAGCTTTGGCAAAATGTCGGGTGCCCCGGAGGTTCATTTCGGAAAACTTAGTTTTCCAGGTTAAAGGATTGAAATATCGATAAAAAGCCCTTACAGACGGTTTACGAAATCGCTGATTGCCTGCGCCGGATTTTCGCTTTTCATGAAGTTTTCACCAATCAGGAAGGCCTGGAATCCGGCTTCTTTGAGTGTTTTTATGGTTTCCGGATCGCTGATCCCGCTTTCAGAGACTTTGATATAACGGTCGGGTATCTGGTTCACCAGATCAAGGGAATGCTGGATGGACACGGTGAAGTCGCCCAGGTTTCGGTTGTTGACACCGATGGCGTCAATGCTTTCGAAAAGGTTGCTTTTCAATTCTTCAGCATTATGGACCTCAAGCAATACGTTTAAGCCCAGTGATTTTGCGTAAGCCGACAGTCGTTCAATGTCCTGGGGCGATAGGCAGGAGGCGATTAATAAAATAATATCGGCACCGTACGCCTTCGCCTCGGTAATCTGATACGAATCGACAATAAACTCTTTTCGAAGCACGGGAACGGAGCTTATCTGGCAGACAGCGGTCAGATCTTCAAGGCTACCCTTAAAGAAGGTCGTGTCTGTCAGCACCGAGATCGCAGATACTCCGTTTTCCTGATACGCGATAGCAATATCAGCTGCTTGCGAATGGTCGTTAATAATCCCTTTGGAAGGGGAAGCACGCTTGAATTCCGCAATGATGCCATTACGATTCGGGTCCAATACGGAGTCACGGAGGTTCCGGCAGACTCTCTTATAGGCCGGAAGAGTTTTAAGTTCGCTTTCAGCAACCGTTTGTTTTGCCAGGGCAACATCAAGGTGTTTCTGCTCTATTATTTTTTCTAAGATATTCATATTAACTATTAACCCAATTGTTGATTAGTTCTTTTCCATATTCGCTCAAAATCGATTCGGGGTGGAATTGAACGGCTCGCACGTCGAGTTCTCGATGTGAGAGCGCCATGATTACGCCTTCTTCATCTTCAGCGGTAATTTCCAGCACGTCTGGAAAGTGCTGAGGGTCGGCCGCCCAGGAGTGGTAGCGGCCCACCTGGAATTGCCGTGGCACCCCACTGAACAGGAGGTCGTCTTTCAGCACACGGATGGGTGTAGCAGTTCCATGAACGGGTTTCCGGAGGTTGTACAACTGGCCTCCATATACTTCTGTGATCGCTTGCAGACCCAGGCAGATGCCGAGGATGCTTTTTTTATTCCCGTAATTTTTGATGACATCGAGTAGCAGACCAGATTCGGACGGAATACCCGGTCCGGGCGAAAGCAGGATTTTTGAGTAGGGTTCCAGGTCCTCCATCTTGAACTTGTCGTTCCTCCAGACCACCGCCTGATAGCCGCATTCATTTAAAAGGTGCACCAGGTTATAGGTGAAGGAATCGTAATTATCAATGACCAGGATTTCTTTGTTGTTGAGGGTTTCCATTCTAATTTGAGGGCTTATTAATGGTTTCTGCGAATTCAAGCGCTTTGCGCAGCGCAGCAATTTTATTGTCTACCTCCCTGACTTCGCTTTCTGCATTCGAATCGGCTACGATGCCCGCGCCCGCCTGGTAGTGAAGGCTGTTGAATTTGCTCAGAAAAGAGCGGATCATGATGGCGTGATTGAAGTCACCATTGAATCCCATATACCCGATTGCTCCACTGTAAAAGCTTCGCTGGACCGTTTCATAGCGGTCGATCAGGGTCAGTGCCATATGTTTTGGAGATCCGCTAAGTGTTCCCGCGGGGAAGGTATCGCTTACAATATCGAAAGGATTTACATTGGGGCGAAGTTGCCCTTTGACTTTCGAAACCAGGTGTATAACATGTGAATAGTTTTGCGATTCTTTGAAAGAGACGACCTCGACCGACTGGCAATGCTTGCTCAGGTCGTTTCGGGCCAGATCTACCAGCATGACATGCTCGGCACTTTCTTTGGGGTCATTTTTCAGACTTTCTGCGATACGCATATCTTCTTCATCGTTTCCGCTCCGCTTAAAGGTGCCGGCAATTGGATAAATAGCTGCTTCACCGTTTTTGATGGTAAGCTGCGACTCGGGCGATGAACCGAATATCTTGAAATCGCCGTAATCGAAGTAAAACAGATAAGGTGAAGGATTGATAGAACGAAGGGCGCGGTAAACGTTGAACTCGTCGCCCAGAAACGGCCTTGAAAAAGCACGGGAGGGAACAATCTGGAACACGTCGCCACGGTAGATATGCTTGCGCATCGTTTCTACCGTTTCTTTGAATTGCTCATCGCTGAGATTTGATTCCTCCGGCCCGTTAAGCGAGAAGTGATAGTCTGGAAAATTCTTGTTCTGGATAAGGTATTCGATACGCGACAAACCGTAGGGCTCTTCTTCGCCGGTCGTATGTTCAAAGATATACAGCTCGTTTTTGAAATGGTCAATCGCAATTACATACTGGTAAATATTGTACTGCATGAAGGGTATATCCCTCCTTGGATCGGGTGCCGTGGTGAGCTCAATGTCTTCGAAATGACTGATCGTGTCGAAGGTGAAATAGCCGAAGAGTCCGTTGGAAATAAATTTAAAATCGGGCTGACCATCGGTTTCGAAGAGTGCACAAAAATCAGATACTTCCTGACGAAGATCGATGGTTTCAGCGTTTTTTGAAACAGATGTCCCGTCCGGGTAGTTGATATCCAATTCGTTTTTTGTAAGCCGGATACCGGCAACAGGCACGCAGCAAACATAGCTCATATTGTTTTCGCGGCTGTGATAGTCGGAACTTTCCAGAAGCAGACTATTAGGAAAAATGTCACGAAGACGGAGGTAGATACTCACAGGGGTAGTGGTATCTGCCAGCATCTTTTTGTAAGCCGTTTTAACAGTAATTTTCTTCATGTCTTTTTTTTTTATTCCACAAAAAAACCCGGCGCTTGTTCAACGTCGGGTTTATATATAGTATCTATAGTTTATTATACAAACATTCCGGCGTTGCTATTGCAAGGCCGCCACCAATTGTTTGAATAAACTGTATTGTTCATATAACAAATCTAAAGATATTTATTAATTATCCTAATTCTTTCACAATTTTTATGACATCGCCCAAACCGGTATGCCGCTCATCTGTACGGCCACGACGACGATAATGGCTGCCAGCGTATAAAAGATGGCAATAGTTTTATGTTTCTGATAAGACTCTGATATCTTTTTTGATTTCGAGTGACCAACGGTTACCAATACCGCCGCAATGATCATCATCAAAATATGTTCTACCGTCCAATAGCGACTGATGCTGTCTTTCATGGCCATGGCCATGTCGTCGAACCGGACTTTAGGGCTTACAAAGTAAAGAACCAGACCGATGAGAATCTGAATGTGGAAAGCAATAAGGGTAAAGAGGTTAAGCTTACGGTTTCCGGGAGTGTAGTTATTCTTGCCGAACCAACCTGAAAATGCATTAATGATCGCTAAAATGATTAAAACCAGTACAACATAGCGCCACCCTGAGTGCAAATGTTTAAGAGCTAAATGTAAATTCATAGTGAGTTTTTTCGTAAATGATCAAATCTAATGTTTTTTTTCAAAGGCCTGCTGATTATTTTCAAAGGCCTGCTGATTATTTGGATTAGCAGGCAAGCTCTTAGAACTGCGGCTCATCATCCATTCCCATATCTTCACGGTTAGAATCTTCTTTTTTCCGATTTTGGAAACTGTTCTGCCCGAAGTTATAGGTAAAGGAGAGCGTGAAATTCCGTTTCATCCAGCGGCGCTCGAACTCCTGTTGAAATTCTGCAGTGGTGGTCGTTCCACCCCAACGGCGTTGGTTGAAAAGATCGCGTACGTTGAACATAATGCTACCTCGTTTATCCAGGATGTCCTTTTTGATGCCGGCATCCATCACAAAGTTCGCGATGGATTCACCCTGTGCCATGGTGCGGGGGGCATTGTATTGTGCTCTAACCTGCCCGGAGAGTGTGGGCGTGATTTTGACTTCTGTGCTGACATTCGCATCCCAGTTGAATCCATCCGATGGCTCCAGACCGAATTCGTCGCTTCCAAAGTATTTGTTGTAAAACGCATTGAAATTCGCGGTTGCATTCACAGCTGGGCTAAATGTCAGCTTAGAAATTACCTCAAATCCGGTAGCCTCGTTACGACTGATATTATACCATTGCGAGATCGTCGCCGATGTTTCATCACTGACGCTGGTTCGGATGCTTTCAACACCGTCGTTTACCCTGCGGTGGTATACCGAAGAGGTGAGAGTAACAGCAGGCCAGAATTTAGCATAGCTTAACTCCAAAGAGTGGATATCTTCAGGCAAAAGATTGGGGTTACCCATTCGGATGTTCATCGGGTCCGAAACATCGACAAAGGGATTCACCTGCCAGCCTCTTGGCCGTCTGACCCGGCGTGTATAACTTGCCTGCAATTGTTGTTCCCCTGAAAGTTCTTTGGTGAGGAATAGACTCGGATATAGACGGAGGTAGTCGAGTTTTCCTTCGGTTTCCCGTTCGTTGACCGGCAGTTCTGGATCAAAGGCGATGTAGTTGGTGTTTAAGTAAGCCTGTTCCAGTCGTAAGCCAACCTGGAAACCCAACGTCGGTGTTATCTTATTCTGATAATTCGAATATAGCGAGTGAACGATATCCTCAAGTTCGAAAGCGTTGGTAATATCGTAATCCCGCTCGAACGTATTGGTTTCGGGATTGAAGCTGTCGGAGATCTGTTCTTCATTATCCTTCCGGATGCTTGTCCGGTACCCCGCTTCCAGGCGGTGATTTTCGCTAAAAGGAAGGGTATAGTCGACTTGAATATTAACATTTTGCCCTTCTTCGTATCCGTCGTTTATCCGGCGGTCGCCGGTTTGTGAAGGGTTGGAGAAGGTTTGGTTAAAGGTTTGGATCCCATCTTCCGTGCTTTTTCCGTAAGCGACATTCGCCATCAGGTTTTCACCCGGACGATTGAAGTCGCGTCTGAAATCAAGATTGATGTCATAGCCGGTATCTTCTTCTTCCTGCTCGCTGATTCGTTCACTGGTTCCATCAAGGTCGGGCAAGTTGAAATAGCGATAGAAAAGTTTTTCGGTACGGTTATTATCTCTTAAGCTGAAATTACCGGATAATCCGATGGTGGTCAACTCGTTCGGGCTGTAATCCACCCCTATCTTTCCGGAGTGACTGATTCCCTTTCTGGAATTATCGCTATTGTTTTCTGTTACACCGCCATTAGAGAGGTTGGTGTTGCGATTGAATCCGTCGCCCACATTGTTCGACCTCCTGAAATTATAATTTCCATAATAATTAAATCGTTCGTCGCGATAGTTGAGGTTGAACCCACCATTATAGTTATGATACGACCCGCCTGACACGTTGACCATTCCATTCAGACCCCTGCGGATGTTCTTTTTAAGGATAATATTAATGATTCCTGACTGCCCTTCCGCATCGTATTTAGACGAAGGATTCGTAATCACTTCAATGCTTTGAATGGAATTTGCGGGTAGCGATTGAAGGGTTTGGGTAATATCGCTTCCAGCCATGGCCGACGGTTTTCCATCGATCAAAATACGAACGCTGCTGGAACCTCTTAAGCTTACCGATCCGTCCATATCGACGGATAGTGAAGGAACGTTCGCGAGGAGGTCGGTAGCCGAGCCTCCTTCACTTACCAGACTCTCGGATACATTGAATACCTTCCGGTCGATGCCCAATTGCATATCGGGTGTTTCCGACTCTATGACGACTTCTTGCAAGACGGTCGCCGAGGATGGTTTTAGGGAAAGGTTGCCCAGGGCGAGTTTCTGACCTGTAGTAAGCTGCAGGGGTGATTCGTAAGTCTCATACCCAACAAAGCTAATCCGTAAGGTATATGCGCCGGATGCAATATTATTGAGGGCAAACTGTCCTCTTTCATCAGATAAGACACCAGCTACCTGCTCATTAGCAGCATTGAAAAGAGCCACACTCGCAAAGTCTACCGCCTCTTTTGAGGACGCGTCGACAATCGCGCCGGTGACCGAACCGGCAGTGGTTTGTGCATAGATGGGCTTAACAAAAAAAGTGAGATTGAGGAGAAAAAAGAGGAGGAACGAGTTTGTCTTCATGAAGTTGATTAATCGCATTTAAGTAAGTATAAGTTTGGTAAAAATTTCGTAAAGATAGTACAAATTCCATGCGGTAAAGTCAATACTAACTTGATTATTACGATCTTTACACGATGCTAACTAAAGTTACCCTGCCCGCCGTTTTTAACTATCCTCAATATTTAGACTTTGTCAGAGCACTTGTGAAGGAAGGAAGAACTTCCGGCGATGATCAGTCGCGCGAAATGGTTTATTATACCGGTCTTAACCTTGTGCGTATGGAGCGGATCAAAAAAACGTTCAGCTTTACAGAGGAACTCAGCCAGGCGGTGAGGTCGTTGAATGGAGAATACAGATTTGTAGTATTAACGGAGGCTTGGTGTGGCGATGCTGCTCAGGCGATTCCGGTACTGGGAGCAATGGAGGAGTTAGCTGAGGGGAAAATTGAGCTGCAGTTTCTTTTGAGGGATGAAAATCCCGAGCTGATGAACCAATTTCTAACCAACGGAGGGCGGTCCATTCCGAAGCTGATTATCTACAAAGGGAATAATGAATTTGTCGCCAGCTGGGGGCCACGCCCGAAGGCTTTGCAAGATTACATGGTGTTTTTAAAAAACTTGGACGTGCCCATGGAGTTGAGTCAGATGATCGAGAAAATGCAGCTTTGGTACGCGAAAGACCGGACCCTTTCGGTGCAGCATGAGCTCGCTGTCCTGCTGTCTGATTTGACCTGATTACTCCGTACTCACCGTTAGCCCCTCTTGCTTGAGAATTTTCCGGTAGACCTCTATTTCGGTTAGTGAACCCTCTAAAACCGCGTATTTGCCCTTCGTGTGCACCGCCCAGGCGATCTTTTCAGCCTGACTTTCGGAATAATCGAGGTGTTTCATCAGACAATAAATAACGTGGTCGAAAGTATTGAAATCGTCGTTCCAGAGAATCAGCCTGTGATTTCTTTTTACTACGGATAGAATCTCGTCCAGGGTAAATGTTTCTTCCTGAACATGTGTCTCTGCCATGTTTTAAGTTTTGGGGGCTAATTTACAAAAATGCTTTTATTCCTTTCCTGTTCGCCGTATTTTCTGCTCAAGCGCATCCCACATTTCCTCGGGCACAGCCTTAAGAGCGCTAAACTGTCCGGCGCCCTGCAACCACTCACCCCCGTCGATCGTAACGATTTCTCCGTTGATAAAGCCTGCGAAATCAGAAAGAAGGAATGCGGCCAAATTGGCCAATTCCTGATGTTCCCCTACCCGGTTGAGTGGGATCCGTTTTTTGAAATCGAACTGCTCGGCCAGCTCGCCAGGGAAAAGACGTTCGGAGGCTCCTTTTGTGGGAAAGGGACCGGGTGCGATGGCATTGTTTCTGATTCCCTGAGGGCCCCACTCCACGGCCAGCGAGCGGGTCAATGATACAACGCCGCCCTTCGCAGCAGCGGAAGGTACCACATAGGCCGATCCGGTAAAGGCATAAGTGGTTACAATGTTCAGGATGCTTGCCGCCTGTTTCTTATCAATCCAGTGTTTTCCAAAGGCAAGGCTGCAGTGAACCGTTCCTTTCAAAACAATATCAATGATGGATGAAAAGGCATTGGCTGAAAGACGCTCTGTAGGCGAAATGAAATTTCCGGCGGCGTTGTTGACGAGCCCGTCGACACTTCCGAAGCGCTCAATGCTCTTCTCGAGGAGGTTCTCTACCTGGTCGTAATGGCGCACATCGCAGGAAACTGGGAGCACCGGGCCTCCCGTTTCACTTTCCATTTCAGCGGCTGTTGTCTTCAGGATGTCTAGCCTGCGGCTGGTGATCACCAGGTTGGCTCCAAGTTGAAGAAGGTAGGTTCCGATGGCGCGGCCCAGTCCCGTACCTCCGCCTGTGATAACGTAGGTTTTTCCCTTTAAGGCATCGTCACGTAGTAGTCCGGCTTTCAGTTCCATGAGTTTTCTTTTGGGTCAGGTTTTCAATGATGGTTTTTAGGATAGATCGTGTGGAAGGGGCCCACCACTGGCGTACAATTTCGTCCAGCATCTCATCCGGAATATGGGTTATTTGCTGGATGAGCAGCCTGCGCATATTACGCTTGCTTTGCTGCCAGGTATTCGGCTCGAGCTGGATATAACTTTTTAATTGCTTTTCTGCCACACTGCGGAGTTTTTCGACGGGAACAACTTGGTCGACCAGGCCGGCCGCCAGTGCTTCTGAAGGGTTCATGAGCTTTCCTTCCAGCAGATAGCGATAGGCATTGGCTTGTCCGATCCAGAAACTGTACAGATGAAATATTCCCTCTGGAACGATGATCCCAACCGGGATTTCATTTAATCCGATAATAAAATCGCCTTCGACCATAATCCGGTAGTCGCAGCACAGGGCGAGGACGCATCCACCTGCAGGACTATGACCGCTGATGGCAGCGACACTGGGCTTTTTGAAGCTCACCAGGGTTCCGACCAGTTCTAAAAATGTTTTCCAGAACGCTCTTATTTCTTGTTCATCCAGATCGTATAGTTCAATCAGGTCGAGCCCGGAGCTGAAAAACCGGTCTTTGCCGTGCAGAATAATGCCGAGAATAGCGTCGTCGTTTTCGATGTTTTTCAGTAAGGAGCGAAGCTCCTGAAGTAAGCTGAGGTTGATGGCATTGGATTTCCCCCGGTTTAGCCCTATCAGGGCCATCCGGTCAGCTATCGTGACATTTAGGTGGTTCATATTTTCCATTATTTTACAATCTCAATAAAGAATTCCTTCCGTCCGATCCGGCCGTATACGTCGATTCCTTCGACGACGATGCGGTAGGTTCCGGGTTCATCAGCAGTATAAAAGTCAAAGCCGGCATCGCCTTTTTCCGTTGTGATAATGTTTGGATTCCAATAAATGGTGGAGCGGAGGTCGGGCTGATGATCTATGCTGTCGACCTGCGAATAGTCGGGCGACTGGAAGCTGCTTATTTCGTAGAGGCCTTGAGGACTGTAAGTGACAATTCCGGGTGTAAAAAGGTCGGCACTATAATCGCCTCCGCCGCGTTTAGTGGTTACAATGATGACCCCGCCTGCACCCATGGAACCGTATATGCCCAGGGTACCGGGACGGCGTAAGACTTCGACGGAAGCGACATCAAAGACAGGAATCATGGATAACGCGTCGCCGTCGAGATAAAGACCATCAACGATGACCTGCATCGGAATATTGGGTGAACGTGTGGAGTAAGGAACCCCGTTGACAAAAATAACACCCAGGAGCCGGCCCTGCAGACACATGGAGAGGTCGGAACAGCTTTGAAGTTCGTCGGCACCAATGATCTGATCGGCATTGCCCGCACCATTTAGATTTGAGGAGTGCGCTGCCGGATTTTTTTTCTCGGCACTGACTTTCACATCATTCAGCACAATGCTGCGGTCGTTACGGCCGGCCTGTAAGAGGGCGTCGTAGGAAAAGCTATTGGTATCCAGAGGCAGCTTTCCGTTTTCAGAAGTGCTAGTACCGCTGATTTGATTCGCCGAAATCTGATGATTTCCGGTTTCGTCTAGCATAATGTCGACTTGCTTACGGCCTTTTTCGTCTCTGGCCTGTACCACAAATTTTGTATTTCCGTAGAAAAGAAGTCGGTCGAAAATAAAGCGCCCGTTTTCATCTGCAACGGTATCCATGACACTTCCCAGCTCGCTTGCCAGAACCAATACTTTGGCAAAAGGGACTGGTGTACCATTCTTCCGCGTAACCTGACCGGAAATGGTTAAATCCCGCTCGGCGGGGTAAGCGATCGTCTGTGCGGATTGATCTTTTGCTGGAAGCCAGACGTTCTCCCGTTCGAATGTCATGGCAAGCAGATCGAGCTTGTTCTGGTCAGTAAGCGAATCCGGTCGCAGATAACGTCCAGGGGATCTGATTTCTCCGGCCGATTCGCTTTCCAGATAGAATGAAGAGAGGATGTTCGGTTCCCGGAGGGCGTCGGATGGGATCTTATCCTGATGGGTAACGGATACAGAGAGACTGGCAGTCCGTAGCGAGTCGTCGTCCGATCCGGTCCGTAAATCGACGCTTACTTTTTCGCGGGTTCCGTACTCCGACTTGTTACTTGTGGCTTGAATAGGTAGAATACGTTCAGTGCGTTGAATCAGGATGTTCTTTTGTGCCAGCAATTCCATATCGGCAGAAAAAATGCCGACACTCGCCAGGCCCGCAGGCAGGTGGTCTTTTGGAATGCTGAAAGTTGTTTGTTCTTTTTCCATCTGATGTTTTGCGGCATAGAACACTTCCCCGTCCTTCTGAATAATTATCTGAATGGTTTGCCCCCTGGCCAATAAAGGGCTTGCGCTTAGCTGTATGAAGATATGATCGCGAACTCCAACGTTGCTGTGGATGAGCAAACCTTCAGAGACTATTTCTGGTAGCGTCGAATTCATTGTTTTTTCTTCGGGCGACCACAGAACAGCCTGATACCGACTTGTTGTTTCAGGCGAAATCAGGAAGCTTCCGAGTCCGTCCTGGTCAGGCCGGATTTCATTCAGGATGATGTCTTTTCTGTCGAGAATGCTCAGCCTTACATCAGGAGATGGGTGTTCAATTTTGAAGACAACTTTATTTTCCATTCCGGCAACCATGTTTTTGCCGTTTTCGGTATAGAATTTAATGGACGGTGCGCCTCCTGCCAGGTGCTCGTCCGTAGTACGCCTTCCTATCTGGATGTTCCGGGTGTAGAAATAGCCACTGTTGAAATTGCGCATCCAATTGCTGTATGCTCGTAAATGATAATTCCCGGGAGAGGTTTCCTCGGGTATAAGTATATCGCCGTAGCTGATTCCACTGGTAGCGGGCAGGCGTACAGCGAATACAATTTCTGCCTTATCATTGATCAGCTCGACATAAATGATTTTGCTGATTGGTGAAAGCTGGTGAAAGTTGCCGGCGGTCAGGTAGGCTTTGAACCAGATGCGTTCGCCGGGTTGATACCGGGGCTTGTCGAGGTGCAGATAAAGCTTTTCGCGCGGCTGAGTCTCAAAATAGGTGTTAAGACGCTTAACGGTATTCTCGAGGGTCGGAATTTGCGCCGCTGCCATTGTCGTGCAGACAATCATCAGGATAACTATGAAAAAAACTTTCATAAATTTGAGGTTAGGGCATCATAAAGATACAAATTAAATGCCCGACGGGGATGAGGAATGGAATAATTTGCGCATTAGCACCCAGTTAATCTTTTAAAAAAATATCTTTGTACATATTGATTCACATACGACTTAAAAAAAAATCATGAATATTTTAATAGTGGGCTCTGGAGGAAGAGAATGTGCTTTCGCATGGAAAATTTCTCAGAGCAAGCAGGTTGGCCAGTTATTTATTGCACCGGGGAATGCGGGAACGCAGGCTTTCGGAAAAAACGTTCCGATTTCGGTCAATGATTTTGAAGCGATTGCTGCATTTGCACTGGAGAATGCTGTTGAGCTCATTGTTGTGGGTCCGGAGGAACCGCTGGTTAACGGCATTCACGATTATTTCCTTGGTCGTGCCGATTTGAAAGATGTCGCGATTGTCGGCCCCCAAAAGGCAGGAGCCCAGTTGGAAGGGAGCAAGGATTTCTCCAAACAGTTTATGGCGAAGTACAACATCCCTACCGCGGCGTCGCAAACCTTTACCAAGGAAACCCTGACGGAAGGCCTGGCTTATCTCGACCTTCATTCGCTTCCCATTGTTTTGAAGGCGGACGGACTGGCTGCAGGTAAAGGTGTGTTAATTTGTCAGAGTCGTCAGGAAGCGAAAATGGAACTGGAGCTTATGCTGACGGCTTCCAAATTCGGAAGTGCAGGGGAGAAAGTGGTGGTTGAAGAATTTTTGGATGGGATTGAACTTTCCGTGTTTGTGCTGACCGATGGACGTAACTACAAGGTACTGCCTTCGGCGAAAGATTATAAGCGAATCGGCGAAGCCGACACGGGCTTGAATACGGGTGGAATGGGTTCGGTGTCGCCGGTGCCGTTCGCCAGCGATGAATTCCTGGAAAAGGTGGAGCAGCGAATCATTGTACCGACGATTGAAGGATTGAAACAAGAGCAGATACCCTATAAGGGATTTATTTTTCTGGGTTTGATGAATGTATCCGGCGATCCGTACCTGATTGAATATAATGTCCGGATGGGCGACCCGGAGACACAAAGTGTTTTGCCTCGCATTGAGAGTGATTTTGTCGACTTGCTTCAGGGGGTGGCGCAGCAAAACCTGGTAGAGCGTGAATTTGTGATTTCTCCTCAGACCGCAGCCACGATTGTACTGGTATCGGGCGGTTATCCGGAGAAGTATGAAAAGGGAAAAGAAATTACAGGAATTGAAAATGTCAAAGAATCCTTTGTATTTCACGCCGGAACAAAGGCGGCCAACGGCGAGGTACTTACCGACGGCGGTCGCGTTTTAGCAGTGACGGCTCTGAAAGATGGTTTATTCGATGCCCTGCAGCAGTCGACCGCCGATGCAGGCAGAATTTTTTATAAGGGGCGGTACTTCAGAACCGACATTGGATTTGACTTAATGAACTATATAAAACACGAATCATGAAGAACTCACCTATTGTACTTGGTACCGTTTTCGCCTGGATTTTTATTGTTTTGATCGTTTTTGGACTGTGGGGTTGTCCGACATACCGGGTTTGGCAGCAGGAAATGGAAGGGAAGGCGGAATTTGCCAAAGCGGAACAAAATCGGCGAATTAAAATTGAGGAGGCAAAAGCGTATTTGGAAGCTGAAAAACTAAATGCTCAGGCTGAAGTTGAACGGGCCAAAGGGGCTGCCAAGGCAATTGAGATCGAAAACGGAAGTATAACTTCCAAGTATATTCAATATCTCTGGGTTAGGCAGCAGAATAATTTAAACGACAAAACCGTTATTTACATTCCGACGGAAGGAAATTTACCTATTCTGGAAGCTGGCAAGCGGGCAACCGTGGCGCCGCGTTCAGAGACTGAATAGTTCCTGTTTAAACACAATATAGCGTGAAAAAACTTTTTTTGTTGGACGGAATGGCACTAATTTACCGTGCCCATTTTGCCTTAAGTAAAAATCCAAGGTATACGGCCGCCGGAATTAACACTTCAGCGGTTATGGGATTCGCCAATACGCTGATGGAAATACTGAGGAAGGAAGGTCCGTCCCATATTGCCGTCGTATTTGACACGGCGGCGCCAACCACCCGCCACATTGAGTTTGAGGCCTATAAGGCACACCGGCAAGTGATGCCGGAAGATCTCTCGGCTGCGATTCCGTATATATACCGCCTTATCGAAGGCTTCCGGATTCCTGTAATTACGTATGACGGTTTTGAGGCGGACGATATTATTGGCACGCTTGCCAAGAAGGCAGAGGCGGAAGATTTCATGGTGTATTGTATGACACCCGATAAGGACTTCGCACAGTTAGTATCGGATCGAATTTTTCTCTATCGTCCGGCTCGTATGGGTAATGGCGCTGAGGTACATGGCGTCGCCGAGGTTCTGGAAAAATGGGAAATTGAGCGGGTTGATCAGGTGATTGATATCTTAGGGCTGTGGGGTGATGCGGTGGATAATATTCCTGGAATTCCTGGAATTGGTGAGAAAACGGCTAAGAAGTTGGTCCAGCAATACGGCTCAATGGAAGAAATTATCCGACATAGCCACGAGCTTAAAGGTAAACAAAGGGAAAACATTGAAAATTTTGCCGAGCAAGGCCTGATTTCCAAAAAGCTGGCAACCATCTTATTAGATGTGCCGATTGACTTCGACGAAAAGTCGTTGCGGCTTGAAAGCCCGGATAAAGAATTGCTAGAGCCTCTGTTCGCAGAACTAGAGTTCAGAACCTTGGGAAAACGGGTGTTTGGCGACGAGTTTAACGTCAACGAGTCGAGAACCGAAGGTTCGCAAATCGATCTGTTTAGCCAGCCGGTTTCGCGGTCGGTTACTCCGGATCCGGCTCCACCAGCTGAAACCGGTAAAAATATTGATAACACTGCTCACGAATATATCACAATTGAATCTGAAGACGAGATTTCGACCTTAATTAGCTTTCTTGGCGAACAAAAGGCCTTTTGCTTCGATACGGAGACGACTGGCACGGACGCGAATTGCTGCGACATTCTAGGGATTTCTTTCGCAGTGGAGTCAGGAAAGGCTTGGTATGTCCCCTTTTCCCAGACCAATGAAGAATGCGTAGCAACTCTCAACCGTTTTAAGTCGTTATTCGAAGACGAAAGCATTGCGAAAGTTGGCCAGAATCTGAAATACGACATTCTTCTGCTGAGTTGGTATGGTATAGAAGTAAAAGGGGAGCTGTTCGATACGATGCTGGCGCATTATCTGCTGGATGCTGACTCACGGCATAACATGGACGTGCTAGCCGAAAATTACCTCGGGTATTCACCCATCCCAATCACGAAGCTGATTGGTCCGAAGGGGAAAAAGCAAGCCAATATGCGGGATATTGCCGTTGAACTTGTGGCACCCTACGCCTGTGAGGACGCTGATATTACTTTGCAACTGAAGGAAGTGTTTGAGCCTTTGCTGGAGACGACCGGCTCGCTTCGGCTGGCCAGGGAAGTTGAATTTCCACTGGTTTATGTACTGGCTGCCATGGAAAAGGAAGGCGTCCGGATCGACGTAGATGTACTGGCAGAGATTTCAACCAAGATAACTGCTGAAATTCTGGAACATGAAAAGCAGATTTTTGATAAAGCAGGGGTGAAATTCAACATTGCGTCGCCAAAACAATTGGGAGAAGTGCTTTTTGACAAGCTCCAACTGGACCCGAAAGCGAAGAAGACAAAAACCGGACAATATCAAACGGGTGAGGATGTTCTTTTAGCCTTGGCTTCTAAAAGTGACATCGTACAGGATATATTAAATTTCCGGCAACTGCAGAAACTAAAATCTACCTATGTAGATGCTCTGCCGCAGCTACTGAACAGTAAATCGCAGCGGCTCCATACCTGTTTCAATCAGGCAGTTGCGTCAACAGGGCGGCTGAGTTCTACAAATCCGAATCTTCAAAACATACCTATCAAAACAGAACGGGGACGTGAAGTACGAAAGGCGTTTATTGCCAGGGATGATAATCATGTGATTATTGCGGCGGATTATTCCCAGATCGAGCTTCGGCTGGTTGCCGAAATCAGCGGGGATGTTGCCATGCGGGAAGCCTTTATTCAAGGGCTGGACATTCACACGGCCACAGCTGCCAAGGTATATGGAGTTGATTTAGACGAGGTGACTTCCGATATGCGCAGGAATGCCAAAGCGGTTAATTTTGGGATTATTTATGGTCAGTCGGCCTTCGGCCTTTCGCAAAACCTGGGTATTCCGAGAAAGGAAGCGGCTAATATTATTGAGCAATATTTCATTCAGTATCCGGGCATTCGCGATTATATGAATAATACCATAGCGTTTGCGAGAGAGAACGGCTATGTGGAAACCTTGCTTAAGCGGCGCCGGTACTTGCGGGATATAAACTCTCAAAACGCCACAGTTCGTGGATTTGCCGAACGTAACGGAATTAATGCTCCGATTCAGGGATCGGCGGCCGATATGATTAAAATTGCCATGATTCGGATTTATGAGGATATTCAAAAACACTCGCTAAAGGGAAAAATGACGATGCAGGTTCATGATGAGCTGGTGTTTGACGTCCCCAAAGAAGAAATTGGTATCTTTACGGAAATTATTGAAAATCGTATGAAGAATGCCATTCCAATGGAAGTACCGATTGTAGTGGAGGTAGGCGTAGGTGTAAATTGGTTGGAGGCTCATTAATCGAATATGTTAATTTCTGCATATCAGAATCGTTATATAGAGGCGGGTTGTGATGAAGCCGGGCGGGGATGCCTGGCGGGACCTGTTTTTGCTGCCGCTGTTATTTTTCCGCCCGACTTTAAATTTATAGGCATCAATGATTCTAAAAAACTTACCGAATCACAACGCTATGCTTTGCGTGAGGTGATCCACAAGGAAGCGGTGGCTTATGCAGTAGCGCATGTCGATGCCGAAGAGATCGATCGGATTAATATCTTGAATGCCTCCTTCCTGGCAATGCACAGGGCATTGGACCAGCTTCCCGTTTCAGCCGAATTTCTGATTATCGATGGGAATCGCTTCAAGCCTTACCGTGGTTTGCCTCATGAATGTATTATTCAGGGCGACGGAAAGTACCTTTCCATTGCAGCTGCCTCCATCCTTGCGAAAACCTATCGCGACGATTATATGGCTGATCTGGCCATTCGCTTCCCTCAATATGACTGGAAAAATAACAAGGGCTATGCCACGCTGAAGCACAGGAAGGCAGTTTCAGAATTCGGAATTAGTCCTTTTCACCGCAAGACTTTCAGGACGAATGCGCTGCAGCTGGAGATCTTTAGCTAATTCGATCTTTTTGTTTTAATTTTGACGACACTATAGTATAAATATGATAAAGAATACTGCATTAACCGATCTACATATTTCCCTGGGAGCCAAGATGGTTCCTTTTGCCGGCTTCAATATGCCTGTTCAATACGAAGGTATCAACACCGAGCACGAGAAAGTGCGCAAGGCCGTAGGTGTCTTCGATGTAAGTCACATGGGTGAGTTTATCCTGAAAGGAGATCGGGCGCTCGACCTAATTCAACGTGTATGTTCCAACGATGCGTCGAAACTATTCGATGGTAAAGTGCAGTATACTTATTTGCCCAACGAACAGGGTGGTATTGTAGACGATTTGTTGGTTTATAGAATTGATGCCCAAACTTACTTGCTGGTTGTGAATGCATCGAATATTGAGAAGGACTGGAACTGGATAGCCCGCTTCAACGAATACGGTGTAGATATGAAGGATATTTCCGACGAGACATCGCTATTGGCTGTTCAGGGCCCGAAGGCCACGCAGGTTTTACAGAAATTGACCGAAGTTGATCTATCTTCCCTGGATTATTATACGTTCAAAAAAGGAACGTTTGCCGGTGTAGACAATGTACTGATATCAGCTACGGGATACACCGGTGCCGGTGGTTATGAACTTTATTTTGAAAACTCAAGTGCAAGACAAATTTGGGACGCGATTTTTGAGGCAGGTGAAGAATTCGGAATTGCACCGATTGGTCTGGGTGCACGCGATACGCTACGCCTGGAAATGGGTTTCTGTCTTTATGGAAATGATATCGACGATACGACCTCTCCGATTGAAGCCGGTCTGGGCTGGGTTACCAAGTTTACGAAGAATTTTGTTCACTCCGAAGAGTTAAAGAGAGAGAAGGAAGAAGGAGTAGCCAATAAGCTGGTAGGCTTTGAAATGATTGATCGGGGAATACCGCGACATGGGTATGAGATTCAGGATGAAAGCGGTACAACTTTGGGCCGGGTCACCTCGGGTACTCAATCTCCGAGCCTGCAAAAATCGATCGGTATGGGCTATGTTCAAAAAGCGTTTGCGAAAGAGGGTACAGAAATCTTTATAAACATCAGGAATAAGCCAGTCAAAGCTATGGTTGTTAAGCCTCCCTTTATCAAATAATACTTCTCTTGTCCGATCCACATCATTCACGCAAAATAAGCGTATGCCTGTCGCCGGCGATGCTTCCCCTTTACCGTTTAGAGGATAGTATTGCTGTAGTTATCGATATTTTCCGCGCTACCTCATCCATATGCTACGGCATCCATAACGGCGCTAAGGCGATCATTCCGGTATCAACCGTCGAGGAATGTCTGTCGTATCAACACAAAGGACATCTTTTAGCCGCTGAAAGAAACGGAATGGTGGTTGAGGGTTTTGATTTCGGAAATTCGCCCTTTTCTTACTCGGCTGATAAAGTTTCCGACCAGACGATTGTGCTGACCACCACCAACGGTACCCGGTCGATCGAACTGTCGAGACGTGCCAAAAAAATCGTCATCGGATCTTTCCTGAACCTCTCCTCCTTATGTAGTTGGTTGAAACAGCAAGGCGAACCTGTCCTGCTGGTGTGTGCTGGTTGGAAAGGTAATTTCAGTCTGGAAGATACATTGTTCGCCGGAGCTGTGGTGGAAAAGCTTCAGGAAGAGTTTCTCGTGGAAGATGATTCGGCCGTAGCGGCAATGGACCTGTACCTGCGGGCCAAGGATGACTTGAGAACTTATCTACGAAAATCATCGCATAGTGAGCGTCTGAAGCAGTTGAATATTGAGGAAGATATCGCTTTTTGTCTGCGAATTGATCAAGTGGACACGATCCCCGTTTTGGACGGGAATTCGCTTGTCAAGATGGTCTGGAAATAAAATACTTTATCTGAGTTTCGGATTGTTCAGGTGGCGAGAGCCATCCCGCTTTGTTTTTTTCTCGAGGTTGCGTTCCAATGCATCTGTCAGGTCGATCCCTGTCTGATTGGCCAGACAAATCAGTACAAACAACACGTCTGCCAGCTCGTCGCCCAGATCGGCCTTATCTTCATTGTCTTTGAAAGATTGTTCTCCGTACTGCCGGGATATGATTCGGGCAACCTCTCCCACTTCTTCCATCAGGAGGGCGGTGTTGGTCAGTTCATTGAAATAGCGGACACCCTTGGTGTTGATCCAGGTGTCAACGATCTTTTGTGCGTCTTGGATGGTCATCAGAAATTATCTTTATCGGCCGTGTTCATAACAATGGTTACCGGGCCGTCGTTTAGAAGTTCAATTTTCATGTCGGCTCCGAAAATGCCGGTTTCTACTTTTTTCTTTAACAGCATTTCCAGTTCTTCTATCATCGCTTCATAAAGCGGAAGAGCTTGCGCAGGCTTGGCCGCCCGGATAAACGATGGTCGATTTCCCTTTTTGGTTGCGGCTAAAAGCGTGAACTGCGATATTAACAGGATATCTCCATCGACATCTGACAAGGACAGGTTCATCTGGTCGTTTGAATCGCTGAAAATACGGATGCCTGCAATTTTTTTAGCCAGCCATTCGAGGTCTTCACGGGTGTCGCCACTTTCGATTCCCAGAAATATTAGAAGACCCTGGTTGATTCGCCCGGTGATTTTCCCCGCTACGTTACATTGGGCATACATTACTCGTTGAAGGACTGCACGCATTTAGTTTCGGGTTTCATTGCCATGGTACATACTCAGGTAATTTTGATATCTCGAAGGTTCGATGTCGCCCTCTTCTACAGCTTCCAGTATGACGCATCCGGGTTCATTGATGTGCTTACAGTTATGGTAGCGGCACTGGTTTAGTCTCTCCCTGAATTCGGGAAAGAAATGCGCCAATTCATGTTGTTCAATGTCGACGATGCCTAGCTCCTGGATTCCGGGAGTATCAATGATAAAGCCTCCTCCCGGAAGGGGAATCATTTCGGCGAAGGTAGTCGTGTGTTTTCCTTTTTCTGAAAAGGAAGAGATGGCTCCGGTTTTTAGGTCGGCGTTTGGAACGAGGCGATTGATCAGGGTTGATTTTCCTACACCGGAATGTCCGGTAATAAGGGTCTTTTTGTTTGCCATCTCTTGCAAAAGTATGTCGACATGCGTCCCCTCAAGTCCGGATACCTGATAACATGGATACCCAATTCGCGTATAGATCGATTGAAATTGCTCCAGCACTTCCAATCCTTCATCGCTAAAAAGGTCGAGTTTATTAAATATAATGCTGGCCGGTACGTCGTATGCTTCGGCTGTAACCAGAAAGCGATCGATAAAGCCCAGGGATGTTACCGGACTGGCCAGGGTCACCACAAGGAAAGCCTGATCCAGATTGGCCGCGATTACCTGCACAGATTTGGAAAGGTTGATAGATCTGCGGACAATATAATTTTTTCTGGGATAGAGGTGGGTGATCACGGCAGTCGACTGGTCCGGCTCGGGAAGAAGTTCGACTTCGTCTCCTACAGCGATGGGGTTCGTAGATTTGATTCCTTTGATGCGAAACTTTCCCTGGATTCGTGACTCGTAGGTTGTTCCATCCGGCGCCAACACCAGATACCAGCTTCCGGTCGATTTAATTACCAATCCCTTCATATCCGTTTTGTCAAAGGTTATCTGCAGTGAAAAGCTCAAATCTAAGCATTAAGTGATCGTTTTGGAAAGTTTTTTTTAACTTGCACTATGGATAAGTTTGACTTAAGTTTCCTGAATATCCGCTTTCTGGACATCATTGATGTTTTACTTGTAGCCATCATTATCTATTATGTCTACAACCTTATCCGGGGGACTATTGCAGTTAATATCCTGGTGGGCCTGGTGATCATCTACCTGGTTTATATTTTCGTGAGGCAGTCGCAAATGAGATTGCTGACCGAAATTTTCGGAGGATTTATAAGTGTCGGTTCCATCGCGCTGATTGTCGTGTTCCAGCAGGAAATCAGACGGTTTTTACTCCATATAGGGAAAAATATATCGCTTCGCAGAAACCGTTTGCTGGTTTCGCTTTTTCTCAATAAGAAGGATGTAGAAAAGGACAATACGGTGCGTTTGAAGCCGATTGTCGACGCTTGCCGGAGCATGCAGAAATCGCGAACCGGAGCACTGATGGTTTTCTCAAAGTATTTTGATGAAGAATACTATCAGAACAGTGGGGAGTTTATGGATGCGCAAATTTCCAAGCGCCTGCTGGAAAGCATCTTTCAAAAACACAGTCCGCTTCATGATGGTGCCGTTGTCATCGTCGATTTCAAAATAAAGACAGCAAGTTGCATCTTACCGCTATCGGACAGCGAAGATTTACCGCTTCAGTTCGGCCTTCGCCACCGTGCGGCCATTGGAGTGACGGAAATGAGTGATGCGGTAGCGGTAGTGGTTAGTGAGGAAACCGGAGAAATATCCTATGCCAAGCAAGGCAACGTGAATATGAATATTGGCTACGAAGATCTGGAGCGATTACTCAACGAAGATATCTAAACGAAAGAAGGTCCGCCACTGATTAGTAACGGACCTTCAAATTATATCATTTGATATTAGCAATATTCTTCGAAAGCAGCGACAAGATTGTCAGCAATCATCTGAGCAGGTCTTCCCTCAATGTGATGTCTTTCAATCATGTGAACCAGTTTTCCGTCTTTGAATAGTGCCATTGCCGGCGATGAAGGAGGGTAAGGAAGCATAAAGCTACGTGCCTTATCTACTGCATCTTTTTCAACTCCTGCAAATACGGTGACCATTTTGTCGGGTCTTTTTCCGTTTTGAACGGCTGCTTTCGCTGCCGGGCGGGCATTCGACGCTGCACAGCCACAGACCGAATTGACAACAACTAATACTGAACCTTGCTGATTAATGGCGTTTTCAACTTCCTCCGGAGATCTCAAATCTTCAAAGCCGGCATCCGTTAATTCCTGGCGCATGGGCGCAACTAAATATTCTGGGTACATTCTGTAATCCTTTCTAATTAAACTTTGTACAAATATACGCCTTGCTTTCGTACGGCCAAAGCGCTAGTTTCAGTTGAATGTAATATTCAATCATTCTCCAGGTTATGTGGGCCGACCTTGCTTTCTGCGCGGCCTTACGAATTTGATTATCAAGCTTAAAAGTGTACTTTTGCATAAATTAAAATTGAATAATATGTCTGTAAAAACTGAATACACACCGTATAAAGTCAAAGATATTTCCCTTGCGGAATGGGGAAGAAAAGAAATAGAGCTTGCTGAAGCCGAAATGCCTGGATTAATGGCTCTTAGAGAAGAGTATGGTGATTCAAAGCCCCTGGCTGGCGCCCGCATTGCCGGTTGTTTACATATGACCATTCAGACGGCAGTTCTTATAGAAACGCTGGTTGCCTTAGGCGCGAAAGTGACCTGGTCGTCGTGCAATATTTTCTCGACTCAGGATCACGCTGCCGCAGCTATTGCCGCAGCAGGTATTCCGGTCTATGCCTGGAAAGGACTGACAGAAGAAGAATTTGACTGGTGTATTGAGCAGACTTTGTTTTTCGGTGAAGAGCGTGAGCCCCTAAACCTCATACTCGACGATGGAGGCGATCTCACTAACATGGTTTTTGATAAGTATCCGGAACTGATCAAAGGGATCAAAGGCTTATCGGAAGAAACCACTACGGGTGTTCACAGATTATATGAACGAATGAAAAACGGAACACTGCATATCCCTGCTATTAATGTAAACGATTCAGTAACCAAATCGAAATTTGATAATAAGTACGGTTGTCGCGAATCGTTGGTTGATGCAATTCGCCGGGCAACTGATTTGATGCTTGCAGGTAAAGTCGGACTGGTAGCAGGCTTTGGCGATGTAGGAAAAGGATCTGCCGAGTCGTTACGAAGCGCCGGTGTACGTGTTATTGTGTCTGAAATTGATCCGATTTGTGCCTTGCAGGCTGCCATGGAGGGCTTTGAAGTTAAAAAATTCGGCACTGCAGTTAAAGAAGCGGATATTATCGTTACGGCCACTGGAAACAAAAATATTGTACGACCCGAGCATTTCCTAAACATGAAAGACAAGGCTGTCGTTTGCAACATCGGCCATTTTGATAACGAAATCGATGTGGCGTGGTTGAACCGGGAGTATGGGTCGACAAAAGTGGAGATCAAACCACAGGTTGATAAATATACCATTGATGGAAAGGATGTGATTTTGCTAGCAGAAGGACGTTTGGTGAATTTAGGATGCGCGACCGGTCACCCATCTTTTGTGATGAGTAATTCGTTTACTAATCAGACGCTTGCACAGCTTGAGCTGTGGACGAATACGGACCAGTACGAAAATAAGGTGTATACCCTTCCAAAACATCTGGATGAAAAAGTAGCTTATTTGCATCTTTCTAAAATCGGAGTAGAATTGGATGTTTTGGATGAAGATCAGGCTGAATATATTGGCGTTACGGTGGCTGGTCCTTTTAAGCCTGATCATTACCGCTACTAAGTAGAGCATGACAACCAAGCTTTCGGTAAATATCAATAAAATTGCCACCCTGAGAAATTCCAGGGGCGGCGATCGTCCTAATGTGCTTGATGCGGCTTTGGCCTGCGAGCGCTTTGGCGCCGAGGGAATTACTGTTCACCCGCGTCCGGACGAAAGGCATATTACCTACCGTGATGTCTACGAGATCAAGGAAAAGATTGTTACTGAGTTTAATATTGAAGGGAACTGCCGGGAACAAAAGTTTGTTGACTTGGTTTTGGCTAATAAGCCTGCTCAGGTTACTCTTGTTCCGGACGAATTGGGACAAATAACTTCCAATCATGGCTGGGATACGTTGACTCACCACGCATATTTGAGTGAGATGGTAACGCTCTTTAAGGAGGCGGGAATTCGAGTTTCAATCTTTGTAGATGCAGACCCCAGAATGGTGGAAGGAGCTGCTGCTGTCGGGACCGATCGGATTGAGCTGTATACAGAGGAGTTTGCCAGACGGTTTCCATTGGATGCAGGAGCGGCGATCCAGCCTTATCAGGAAGCTGCAAGGGTGGCATCCGAGGTAGGGCTGGGAATCAATGCCGGTCACGACCTGGATTTAAACAACCTGCCGTATTTTGCAAAAAATATTCCTGGTTTGCTTGAAGTCAGTATCGGACACGCCCTGATTTCCGATGCCCTCTATTTAGGTTTAGAACAAACGATCCAACGTTATCTGGGAGCATTGCGCTAACAGATTAAATAATAGCATTAAAAAAAAAGACCGCGATTTTTTCGCGGTCTTTTTTTTTAAGAAATCGTAAACTAAAAGCGTTCTAATTGTGAGAAGAAAAAGCTTCCCTCGATTTCCGCATTTTCGTCAGAGTCTGATCCATGAACAGCATTCGCATCGATTGATTTCGCGTACTTATTACGAATGGTTCCTTCAGCTGCCTCTGCCGGATTGGTAGCACCTATCAGTTTTCTAAAATCTTCTACTGCATTCTCCTTCTCAAGGATGGCAGCTACGATGGGTCCTGAACTCATGAAACCTACCAGATCGTTGTAAAAAGGTCTCTCCTTATGGACGGCGTAGAATGCACCTGCGGTTTCCTCAGACAGGCGGGTATATTTCAATGCGATGATTTTAAATCCTGCGCTGGTAATGTCATTGATGATTGCTCCAATGTGGCCATTGCTAACCGCATCGGGTTTAATCATGGTAAAAGTTCTGTTTGTAGCCATTTTTTATTTTTTTTCAAAAATACAATTTTATTTTAAATGCCTAGAAGACATCCTTTAAAGTGTGGAAAAGTAGAGATGATTATAGATAAATTTTTATAGCTTTGCTATCTTTAATTAAATGCATGTTATCGTTAAACGATCTAAAGAGTAAATTAGCTGATCAACAACAAAAAATTGTAATCACAACTCATCATAAGCCCGACGGGGACGCCATGGGTTCTTCACTGGCGATCTTTCACTGGCTGAAAAATAAAGGCCACCAAGTCAATCTAATCGTCCCTTCTGATTATCCTTCTTTTTTGTTTTGGATGCCCGGACAAGATGAGGCAATCATCTACACAGAGAAAAAGGACGAGTCCGACCGCCTTATCGGTGAGGCAGATCTTATTTTTTGCCTTGATTTCAATCATCTGTCACGTATTCACGACATGGGTGATGCGGTAAGAGCATCAGAAGGGCTTAAAGTCATGATTGACCATCACCTTTCGCCAGAAGGCTTCGATGATATACGTCACTGGGATTCATCTGCGGCTGCTACTGCTCAGCTTGTGTACGACCTGATTGTGAACCAACTTGATGAGCGCTCTGCCATCGGTCCGGAGATTGCAACATCTCTTTATACGGGAATCATGACTGATACAGGCTCCTTTCGGTTTTCTTCCACTACAGCCCAAGTACACTTAATTGTGGCTGACCTGATTAACCTGGGCGCGGAGAACTGGAAAATTCACGAGCATGTATTTAATAGTTCAACAGAAAGCCGGCTAAAGTTTCTTGGCTTCTGCCTGTTGAACCGTCTGGAAGTACTTCCGGAATATAACACTGCTATTTTTGCCGTGAAAGCGGAAGACCTAAAATTGTTCAGCATTAGCACGGGCGATACGGAAGGGTTGGTAAATTACGCTTTATCTGTTAGTGGTATACGACTTGCCGCTCTGATCATCGACCGGGGCGAGCGGATTAAACTGTCCTTGAGGTCGATCGGCGATATCCCTTGTAATGAAATATGCGCCCGGTATTTCCAGGGTGGAGGGCATAAAAATGCCGCTGGTGGTCAATCAACAGAAAGCCTTCCGGCAGTGCTCGACACCTTCAAAACGATATTGCCAGAATATAAAAATCTTTTAACATCATAACTCGAAACAAAAAAATGAAAAAATCAATTGTAATTTTAGGCTTAGCAATGCTTAGTCTTACTGCTTGCCAGAAATTTCAGGACGGCGGAGGGGGAATGGAATATAAAATTATCACGGATAATGGAGAGCCCCGCATTCAGGAAGGTGATTTTATTTCACTAGGAGCGGTTATCAAAACCGAAGGTGATTCTCTTTTAATGAGTACCTATGACACCGGCCAGCCCACTTTTATGGCCGCTCAAAAACCTATGTACCCGGGTGATATCATGTCTGCTTTATTGAAACTAGGAAGCGGAGATAGCGCTGTTTTTAAATTTAATATTGACAGCATGGTTGCCAAAGGAATAAACAGACCTGAAGGCATAGAGGGATCTCATCTTATCTATACTTTCAAGATTAATCATGTAATCCCTAAAGGAGAATTATCCGACAGTGCATTTCATGGCCAGGTTGAGAAATACATTGCTGCTGAGCAGGAAAAAATAAAAAATGCTGAAGCGGGTATAATCAGCTCTTATGTTAAGAACGAAAAACTTGAAACCAAATCTACCGGATCAGGTCTTCAATATGTTATCGAAGAGCAAGGTAAAGGCCCTCTTGCTAAAGTAGGTGATACTGTTGAGGTTAATTATACAGGCCGTTTTCTGAATGGTGAAAAGAAAGCATTTGATACCAGTATTGAAGCCGTTGCCAAGAAAGAAGGTGGTAATGTTTACAACCCTCAGCGTCCATATGAGCCCATTAAAATTCCTGTCGGATTGGGTTCAGTTATTCCCGGATGGGATGAAGGCCTGCAGTTACTTCCTGAAGGAAGTAAGGCAAAGCTAATTGTTCCTTCGAAGTTAGCGTACGGCGAGCAGGGTGCTATGGGAGCTATTCCTCCATATACGCCACTTATGTTCGAGCTCGAAATTATTAAAGTGATTCCTCAGAAAGGCGGAACTACAGCAAATTAATTATAACAGGGAAAAGCGCCTTTCATTTACGAAAGGCGCTTTTTTTATTTGAAGTCAGATGCAATTAACAGATACCCATACCCATCTTTATTATCACGCGGGAACGGATGAGCTTGACGGACAGATTAACCGATGTCTGGACCACCACATCGATCGCCTTTTTCTTCCCAACGTGGATGTGAAATCTATCGAACTGATAAAAAGGACAGTCGACGCCTATCCCGAGAACTGCTTTCCGATGTTAGGCTTGCATCCCTGTAGCGTTCAGGAGGATTATCTCATAGAGCTGGAAACCATTAAAAGCCGTCTCATGGATTTCAAGATCTATGCCATTGGAGAAATTGGACTCGATCTTCATTGGGACAAGACCACCCTTCTTTTACAGGAGGACGCTTTTAGAATTCAGGTGGAATGGGCAAAAGAGCTCAATTTGCCGATTGTAATCCACTGCCGCGAGGCTTTTGATGAGTTGTTTCGCCTCCTGGATGAGTTGAACGATGATCGCTTGAGGGGGATTTTTCATTGCTTTACTGGTTCGCTAAGTCAGGCGCAACAGGCCATTGATTACGGATTTTACTTAGGGATAGGCGGAGTGGTAACCTATAAGAAAAGCGGTTTGGATGCGGTGGTAAGCGAAATCGATCTGGACCATATTGTCTTGGAAACAGATTCTCCTTATCTTTCTCCCGTGCCGTTTCGAGGCAAACCGAATGAAAGCAGCTATCTTCGGTTCGTGGCTGAAAAGGTAGCCGACCTTCATCATGTTTCGGTGGAGGAAGTGGCCCAGATTACCACCCGAAATTCTGCAAGAGTTTTCGGAGTCTAATCTTTTATTTATCTTCAAGACCTGCATTAATCTGTTTTTCGAATGAACAATATATTTGTAATATATACCGGTGGAACGATTGGAATGGTGATGGACGAAAAAACGGATTCGTTTGTTCCTTTCGACTTTGACCTAATTAGTAGAAATGTTCCGGAACTTAACCGGTTAAACTATAAACTCACCGTATGTTCGTTCAATCCCATCATTGATTCTTCCAACATGACGCCCGACATTTGGGTTCAGATGGCCGAGATCATCCAGAAGAATTATGAGGAATTTGATGGCTTTGTTATCCTGCACGGATCGGACACGATGGCCTTCTCGGCCTCTGCCTTAAGTTTTATGCTGGAAGGCCTTCAAAAACCCGTTATCTTTTCAGGATCTCAACTCCCTATTGGGGAAATCCGTACCGACGCGCGGGAAAATCTGATAACAGCTCTTGAAATCGCATCCGCCAAGAAGAACGGAAGATCGCTCGTTCATGAAGTTGGAATTTATTTCGACAGTCAACTATATCGAGGGAACCGCTCATTTAAATATAACTCCGCGAAATTTGAGGCTTTCCGTTCTCCCAATTATCCTGTTTTGGTCGAAGCCGGAGTGCATCTCAAATATAACGAGAGCGCTTTGGTCGACAACAGCGATAAGGACTTCGTCATTCACACTAAGCTTGATAATTCTATCTCAGTGTTGAAGCTCTATCCTGGGATAAACAAGCGGGTCGTGCAAAGCGTCTTAGAGTCCGACGCGCGATCCGTAATTATGGAAACGTTCGGATCCGGGAACACCACTACCGATGTATACTTCCTGGATCTACTTCGGGACGCTATCAAAAACGGTAAGAACATTCTGAATATTTCGCAATGCCAGGTAGGGTCGGTAGAACTTGGCCGCTACGAAACGAGTAAATGGTTGGCCGATATGGGCGTACTTAGCGGTTTCGACATTACTTTTGAGGCTGCCGTAACCAAGCTCATGTATTTACAGGGGCGCTTCGCCAGTCAGCAAGAGGTTGCAAAGTGGACAGAGGTCAGTCTTCGGGGCGAAATGACCGTCACAAAGTATTAAATTAATTTTAACTATATAATTATGAAACTATACCTACCCTTATTGCTCCTTCTGGTGAGCGGCTGTTCGGTTAAAAAGAACGCTGAAACTCTTTTTAATTCCAAAGATATTGATCGTATTGTGAAAACCCTAGCATCCGATGAAATGGAGGGCCGAGCAAGCTTTAGCGTTGGAATTGAACGGTCGGCCGACTTCATTTCGTCGGAATTTGAGGAGGCGGGTCTGCAGCCGTTGAATGGCAGCTTCAGGCAAACATTTTTAGTAGATAGCTATACACCCGTAAGCGCTCGAATCTGGTTCGACGGGAAGGAGATCGGTGCGAGCCAGACATTCTTCAGCTCCAAGAACGCTTCCTTTAAAGGCGACCATCACAATGTGACAGTCGTGGAAATCAATAAGAATGATGACTTCATGAGTATTTACCGCAAATATGCTTCCGTTGAGGAAAATTTGCTTCTTCTTATAGATCCCTCGCACCGAGCGATCTTCGATCGTATTCAGCAGTATGTTTCACGGGGTGCTGTTGAACTTGCCCAGGAGAAAAAAGATTTATCAACAAAGATTTTTGTGCTTACAGAAGATCGTCCGACGGAATTCAGTCTCGAAACAGTCACTTCGATCGAGAAGAAGGAACTTTTTAATGTTGTAGGAGTTATCCCTGGAAAAAGTAAGGAAAGGGAAGTGGTCGTATTTTCAGCTCATTACGATCATATTGGCATTCAGAAGCCGGTTGGCCAGGATTCCATTGCTAATGGTGCTGATGACGACGCCTCAGGGGTAACCGCCGTAATAAGCTTAGCAAAGGCGTATGGTAAAAAACAAGATAATGAGCGTACTTTGGTATTTGTGGCCTTTACGGCAGAAGAGATCGGCGGTTTTGGTTCCAGATATTTTAGTCAGCAACAGAACGTCGACGACATCGTGGGCATGATAAATATTGAAATGATAGGGAAGGACTCGAAGTTTGGTCCGAACAGCATGTTTGTGACCGGTTATGAACACTCTGACCTGGGACAAATTATGCAACAGGGTGTCGAGGGGACTGCCTTTTCGTTTCATCCCGATCCATATCCGGAGCAAAATTTATTTTATCGGAGCGACAACGCAACGCTTGCCATGCTTGGGGTACCCGCACACACCTTTTCTACAGTTCAGATTGTAAACGATCAATACTACCATACGGTGAAAGACGAATACGAAACTTTGGATGTTGGAAACATTATTTCCTCCATTAAGGCCCTTTATAGCGGGTCACAGAAGCTTATCAGTGGTGAAGCTACGCCTACACGTGTCAAGAAGCTTGAGCGTTAGTTAGGAGCAAGGAATAAGTTCCATATAAAAGAAAGGGCTTCCATTTTGGAAGCCCTTCTTTTATATGGAACTATTTAAAGTTATGCAAGCAACCGAACTGGTTCTTCCAACAAGTTTTTAAGTGTTTGAAGGAAGGCAGCTCCTGTCGCTCCGTCAACAACTCTGTGATCACAACTGAGCGTAACTTTCATTACATTCCCAGGAACGATCGCACCATTCTTAACAACCGGTACCTGTTGAATTCCTCCTACCGCTAGAATACACGAATCCGGAGAGTTAATTATTGCGGTAAATTCGTCAATGCCGAACATACCCAGGTTTGATATCGTGAAAGTTGAACCTTCCCAGTCTGAAGGTTGAAGTTTTTTGGCTTTCGCTTTTTGCGCGAAATCTTTTACTTCTGCAGAGATATGGGAAAGCGACTTGCCGTCAGCAAAACGTACTACAGGAACCAACAGGCCTTCGTCCACAGCAATAGCTACACCGATATTGACGTGTTCGTTATAACGGATCTTATCGCCTTGCCAAGAAGAATTTACGTTTGGATGCTGTTTCAATGCAACAGCTACTGCTTTTACAACAAGGTCGTTAAAGGAAACCTTTACTGACGCAACTTCATTGATCTTCGTACGAGCACTCATGGCACTGTCCATATCGATCTTCATAGTAAGGAAGAAGTGCGGCGCAGTATAAAGACTTTCTGACAAGCGTTTTGCGATTGTTTTACGCATTTGCGTAACAGGCTTTTCCGTATATCGTTCTTCTCCGATGTATTGAGGGATACTGATTGTTTTTTCACTTGCCGGCGCTTCCGAAGATGTCGATTTCTCGCTCGACTTTCCTTCCGAACGAGGCGCAGGTTTAAAGTTTTCAATATCTTTTTTTACGATGCGACCTCCATCTGCTGAACCTTTTACTTCATTCAGGGAAATGCCTTTTTCTTTCGCTAACTTACGAGCAAGCGGAGAGGCCTTTATACGTGAGTCGCTATCGTGTGATTCTGAGGATTCTGTGTTTCCGCTGGCCGGAGCGCCGGTATTTTCAGACTTTGATTCTTTTTTAGGTTCTTCTGATGAAGGAGCAGCTTTTTTCTGATTTAACAGAGGAGTAACGTCGGTTCCTTTCGGCCCCACTATAGCGATAATGTCATTTACCTTTGCAGCTTCTCCCTCTTGAAGGCCTATGTGCAATAGGGTTCCTTCCGCATAGGCAGTAACCTCCATCGTCGCTTTGTCCGTTTCAACATCAGCAATGGCATCGTCGCTCTTGATATCGTCACCCACCTTGAAGTTCCAGGATGCAATCACCCCTTCCGTCATGGTATCACTTAGTAAAGGCATCGTAATGACGGTAACCCCAAGATCGTCTGCCGATACATCACTTACGCTATTATCTTCATCAGACGGAGATGAGCTTGCAGAAACGTCCTGCGTTGCCTTCGCAGTTTCGCTTGTGGATTCACTGTTGCCCTCTTTAAGCAGAGCTTCGAAGTCTTCTCCTTCTTCCCCGAGAACTGCAATGATTGCATCAACCGGAACTGCTTCGCCCTCTTTCGGACCTGTATATAGTAAAGTTCCTTCCTGGTAAGATTCAAAATCCATGGTAGCCTTATCTGTCTCGACTTCAGCTACAACATCTCCTGAATTCACTTTATCACCGACTTTTTTATGCCATTTTGCGATAACCCCTTCAGTCATGGTATCACTCATTTTGGGCATTCGAACTACTTCAGCCATTCTTTTATTTTTGAGTTTCTTAAATTAAAAAATTAATTGCGGATATAAGGATAGTCGGTTTGCACGTAAACATCCTTGTAAAGCTCATCAACTTCCGGATATGGGGATTCTTCAGCGAATTTAACAGAATCTGCTACTATTTGTTTGATCTCCGCCTCAAGCTCATCAAACCACTTTTCGTCAGCATATTTCTTCTTCAGAATAGCTTCTTTTGTAGTAACCAGCGGGTCGCGGCCTTTGTAGTCTTCCAGCTCCTCTTTGGTACGATACTTAGCAGGATCAGACATGGAGTGTCCTTTGTACCGGTAGGTACGAATTTCCAAAAAAGTAGGCCCATCACCTTTTCTTGCACGGTTTACGGCTTCATCCATCGCATTGTGAACAGCGACCACGTCCATCCCGTCAACAGGCGCGCTCGGCATATCGAATGCAAAACCCATTTTGTAGATGTCGAGCTGATTTGTTGTACGCTTAACGGATGTACCCATTGCATATCCATTGTTTTCACAAACAAAAATAACCGGAAGTTTCCATAGCATAGCCATATTGAAAGCCTCGTTTAAGGCACCCTGTCGAACAGCACCATCGCCCATATAACAAACACAGACATTGTCTGTTCCATTATACTTTTCAGCGAAAGCAATACCAGCACCTAGAGGGATCTGACCTCCTACAATACCATGGCCGCCCATAAACTTATGCTCTTTGCTAAAGAAGTGCATGGAACCGCCTTTTCCTTTCGAGCAGCCGGTCGCTTTTCCGTATAATTCTGCCATCGCTGCATTCGCTGTCATACCTTTTGCAATTGCATGCGCATGGTCACGATAAGCTGTAATCATGGAATCTTCCTGACGTAATACGGACATGGCTCCGGCAACAACAGCTTCCTGACCAATATAAAGGTGGCAGAATCCTCTGATCTTTTGCTGACCATATAGCTGACCAGTTTTCTCTTCAAATCTTCGCATAAGCAGCATAGATCTATACCACTCTAAATAGGTTTCTTTTGTAATTGCTATTGAACTCATTTTGACGTATTAATAATAATAAATGCGGGTAGGCAAATCTAATCAATAGAATTGAATTATGATAATTCGCTCGAGAATTTTACTATTGTCTATTTTTGTGAACACATGTGTCCAGAAAAACGTTAAATTTTTGTTAAAACATTTGGAGACAACGACCTTTTCGGTTAGATTTGCGATGTGAATATCAATTATAAACCACAAGTTCAATTTAAAATTGTTTTCATTTAATTAGAGAATATGAAAAAGACGGTAGTTTTAGCCTCTGTAATCATCTTGTGCGCGCTTTTTAATGTTGATGTCAAAGCACAAACTAACACCACCTCTTCCGATAACGATCCTGACAATCTTGCTAAAGAGTACTTTTCTCAAATTATGGGAGTGGCTGCAAATTCCACCAGTAACACGAAAATGTATCAATTTATATACGACTGGATTGGTACCCCCTATCGCCTCGGGGGAAATACGAAGAAAGGAATTGACTGTTCGAAATTTGCTGCGCAGCTCTATGAGCAGGTTTTTAACACCTCTATAGGATATAATTCAAGAAATATTTATTCTAACGTTGACAAAGTAAGCAAAAGTAATCTTCAGCCGGGCGACTTTGTGTTCTTCAAGATTCGTAGCAAGAACATTTCTCACGTGGGCGTCTATATCGGCGATAACAAATTTGCACATGCCTCCACAAGCAGAGGGGTAATGGTCAGCGATCTTAATGACGCCTACTGGAAGCGTTATTATTATAACGGTGGACGGGCCTTGACTGCGGACGCTGCGGCGACTCAAGGCGACCAAAATCTGAACTAAACATTCCGATTGGAAAATATTTAATGGGCTGCTTATCCGAGATGAGCAGCCCATTTATTTTATCAGCCGCTTTCTCTATATCCTATCTTTTCAAAGTTGTCCGAGTCTCAATTCGGAAAAATATATTACTTTTATCTTTCATTTATTCAAGATGTCTAATAAAGTAACCATTCTTACCAGCGAACAAATACGACAGAAGACCACCAGAATCGCTTATCAGATACTGGAAGATTCAATAGACGAGCGCGAGCTTATCTTTGCTGGAATTGCCGATCGAGGGTATGTATTTGCGCAGAGAATAATCGACGAGCTGAAAAAAATATCGTCACAGGAATTCAAGCTGATTAAGATCAAGCTTGACAAAGACAGTACTTCTCTTATTTCTTCCCTCGACACTGAGATCAGCACGGCAGAGAACAAAGTACTTATTATAGTTGACGATGTGTTGAATAGTGGACGAACCCTGGTTTATGGACTTGGGGTGTTTCTAAATATTCCATTGAAAAAAGTAAGGACGGCTGTACTTGTCGACCGGAGCCACCATAGTTATCCCATTGTGAGTGACTTCAGTGGGTTAAGGCTATCAACCGTGCTTAATGAGCATGTGTCGGTCGTATTTGATGATGACAGAAATAAGGAGGGGGCGTACCTTCTGTAATGGGACATTTCCTGCGCTAGTTCTGCAGGAAGGGACAGAGGATGCATCTTTTACCCTGGTCGTGAAACAACGGTTTAATACGCCGCTCCCCGAGGCAACCTGTAAACCTAATTCTGACTAATTTTTAGCGTCATTCCTGGGTGGATAAGATTACTTTTCAACCCGTTTTCGGCTTTCAGATCCGCTACAGATGAACCTCTGAATTTTTTTGTAATTCCATCAAGGGTGTCGCCCTTTCTCACCTTATAAGCAATATACGAAGGCCTGATATTGTCAGGTGCGGGCTCTCGCACGCGTTCCGATGGTCTGGCGCCCTCCTGTAGAAGATTGTAGAGTCCGGCGTATTGAGTTTTTTCAATTTTCGGAACAATCAGTCTTCCCGGCTTAGATCGTGAGCCGTTAATTATCCCTTTTTTGTATGCAGGATTAAGACGATTTAAATCGTCCTCGCCGATTCCCAGTACTCGAGCAACCGCATTTAAAGAGAGGTTCTTATCTATCTGAATAATGTCGATCTCGTCCGGGAACCCCCCATGAACAACATCGAACTGGCTATGATTTTTATTTTCGAAGATTTGTGTAATCGCGATAAAGGCAGGCACATAGTTGCGGGTTTCCCGGGGCAGGTAGGGTGCAATTTCCCAAAATGAAGGATTTTCCTTACCACTTCTTCGAATCGCTTTGTTAACATTACCAGGCCCGCAGTTGTAGGATGCAATCGCAAGAAGCCAGTCGCCGTATTGCTGATAGGCATCTTTCAGATACTTCGAGGCCGCATAGGTTGCTTCAACCGGATCCTTTCGCTCATCCACGTATGAATTAATTTCGAGCCCATAGCCCTTCGCTGTTGCATACATAAATTGCCATGGGCCGGTAGCGCCAACTCTGGAAACCGCATGTGGATTCAGCGAAGATTCAATGATCGCTAAATACTTAATCTCTTGAGGAACATTCGCCTCTTTAAACACTCGTTCGAAGATTGGAAAATAATAATCGGCCAGGCCCTTCATTTTGGCAAGGTGCTGCTGATAAGCCCGACTGTTATACTTACTGAGATAAGCAAGAACGAATTCGTGCTGATTTTCCTTAAGTTCCCGGCGTAAGCTGGAAAACTGGCTATCCTTTAAGATGTCTTCGATAGAAGAAGAGGCTAGTTCCCGCTGGCTGGCGCTGAGCGTTATAGCATCAAGGCGTTTTAACTGATTTGGTTTAGTGGTAGATATCGCTTTAGAATATCGGTTGGTGCTATCTGCTTTTAGAGTTTCCTCTTTCGCATAGCCTGACACAGATTCTATCGCAAATACGAAAGACAGGGCCATGACTGTAAACTGCTTGTTGAGCATATTTATGATCAGGTTAGAACTGGCACTAAGTTTAAATACTGGTAACGAAGTTTAAATGTTCATCTTTTTTAAAACATATAAAAAGAGAACTTGTTATTTAACGAACATTCGCTGGCATTATTATTAATAATAGAATTTTACTCCCGGAAATAACCTGCTTTATCAAGTCCGTTAAAGAGGTCCAACGGTGAAACAGGGGGCCATGATCCATAAAGATATCCCTACACAAATGTATAGCACGGCTAGCAGGATGTAGAATTGCTAGAGAGGGAGCGCTTACTTAGCCTCTTCCTTTACTTTTTCGGTCGGAGTCGCAGGGTCCTCGTTCTGGGCGTCCTTAAATTCGCGGATTCCCTTTCCTAAACCTCTCATCAGTTCTGGAATTTTCCGTCCTCCGAAAAGTAATAAAATTCCTAAACCGATAATGATTAATTCCTGACCGCCTATGAACCCTAAAGTTGTACTTATCATGGTGTGCTACTATTAAATTTCAATTTCTGTTACCTTACTCAGTAGTAAAGGTTTGCAAATATACGATTATAAATTAAAACCGGGCAAGCCACGGAGTCGGATTGATAGGCGCCGAACCTTCCCACAGCTCGAAGTGAACCTCAGTAGTTCCTTCGTCAGGATCTGTGGCCGCGGCGCCAATAACCTGCTTGACGGTCACTTTTTGGCCTCGGGATACCGACACTGATTTGAGGTTTGAATACACAGAGAAATACTTTCCATGACGAATAATCACCGCGTATCCTGCGCCCATCATCTGCACAACACTTCGAACTTCGCCGTCAAAAACCGCCCGAACTGCCGCGCCGTTGTTGGTCCGAATGTTAAGTCCATTGTTTTCCATTTTAACACCTTTGCCATAGGTGTGCTGGCCAAATCCCTGAGTAATCGTGCCTTGAGCTACCGGCCATGGCAACTTACCTCGATTACCCATAAATTCATTAGAAAGCTTGGCCGCTTCTGGGGTCGCAGAGAGTACTCCTGAAGCCGTTTTTGGGGCGGCTTTCGCTACCGGTTCGGGCTTAGATACCGGCTTTGCCGGTTCACCAGCAGCGCGAGCACGGTCGGCTTCAGCCTTTTCTCTTGCAGCCTGACGTGCCGCCGCAAGGCGAGCCTCTTCGGCAGCCCTACGCTGCTCTTCTTCGATCTCCTTTCGTATTGCAGCCTGAATCGCCCTCGCAAGACGGCTGGCTTCCTGCTGCTTTTTGGTTATTTCCTGTTTATACTGTTTTTCCTGGGAAGCAAAATTGTTAGCAACTTTAGACTTTTCATTTTTCTGTACGTTCAGCGTGTTGCGTTCCTTCTCTTGTTCGCCAAGTAAGTTCTCTTGTTCTTGTTTATTTCTTGCAAGCTGAGCTATCTTATCCTGAATATTTTTTTGGGTTTCTTCGATTTCACGCGCCTGATTCTTTCGCGATTCACTAAACTGCTGTAGGTATTTTACTCTCTTAAACGCTTGGTTAAAATCTTGTGACGCAAAGATAAACATCATTTTGTTGTACCCGTTCTTGTTTCTGAATGCAAAACGGATCATGCTTGCATAATCCTTCTTTAGTTTTTCAAGTTGTGCTTCCAGTTTTTTTATTTCCTGTGCGTTTTTCTCCATCTCTCGTTCGATCAGCCGCATCTCGGAGCTGATGGTACTGATCTTTTTTTCCCTCAGAGAAATTTGGGTGTTCAGTGCGTTAACTTGCTTCAAGGTTAGCGTCTTATCGTTAGACGTTTGTTTGAGGCTTTGATTCAAAAGATTGATTTCCCGATTTAATCGTTCCCGCTGCCTTTTCAATTCTGCGCTCGTCTGGCCATAGCTCACCCCTACGCAAAGAAAAACTACTACAATACTCAATACCGTTTTAACCAATTTCATTCTCCAATCCTAAATTTTAACGAAGTTAATCATTATATTTTTTTATACCGTTCAGGGACCTGGAACGGAAAGCTCAATTCTTGGTTGAACGAAATGTCTTCATAAGTCATGGTTGCATTCAATTTCGTCTTAGGAGCACGCAAATCGATGGTTACTCCACCGGGAACGCTTATTTCACCGATATTCTGGTAAGACTCATATAAAAAGGAAAGATTTTGCCCTCGAGTGCTCTCAGTAAGAAGGGTACTCAGAAGGTTGAAGGCCTGATTCAATTGGATTTCGTATCCCAGTGTAGGGGTCGTTCCTGTAATCTGATAGTTATTGGCGGCTATTAAATATTGACTTTCCGGGTTTTCGTAAAACGTGGGGGTGTTTCCTACGAAGAGGTTCTCCAGATCTTCAAATGTAAGTTCAGTGCTCGCAAATTCATAAACGTAACTAAAGGGTCTGTCTACATACGTACTTTGCAGGCGATTTATGATTTGTATACGGTCCGGTGTAATCATAATCCGCGCTGCTTCAATGCCAAGGAAAGCATTTGCTGAAATCCAGATGACCTCCTTATTCTTTATACGGATATTCAGGGTAGCGTTGAACGATTTATTGTCTACATTCAGCTTTGTACGGGCCTTTGTGTTGAAAGTCTGATAAGTAATACGACTGTTATCAATGCTTTCGACCAAGGCGGTCGTCTCTTTTTTCGAAAGTTCCTTAGCCAGTCCGGCTGAAGTGTTGACAGCCCTCCTGCTCGAGCAGGCACTTACGACTAAAAGCAGCGCTGCCCCTAAAAGTATTCCTTTATTATTCCACATAAATTCGTTCTTTAATTTTTCTGGTCAATTTCTCCGTATCGCCAGATGAGCCTAAACTTAGTGCCCGTTGCCAATACTGAAGCGCCTCTTTTCTCTTACCCAATTTGAACAGAATATCACCTTTGTGCTCTATCAGAGTAGCTGAGGGGTTATCTGAGTGGCGGATTGCTTTCTCAATCCACTGCAGGGCATCCTCATACTCCCCCAGTTGAAATAACACCCAAGCGTAAGTATCCTGGTAAGACGGATTATTTTCGCTAAGTTCATTGGAAAGCTTCGACATGGAGGCTGCCTTATTAAGTTCCTCTTTCCTTAACGCCAAATAGTAAGCAAAATTATTAAGGACATAGGTATTTGTGCTGTCCAGTTCCAGAGCTTCCTCGTAGGCGACGTTTGATGCCGCCGGCATATCGAGGGCATTGTAAAGATCGCCAAGACTGCTGTAAATCTCCAGCATCAGGGCTTCATTTGCCGGATCCGCATGATTAAGCGCACCTTCTAAAAAAGGGCGTGCATCCGTATAGTTCTTGTCAAGAAGAAAAGAGTAGCCCGTAAATAACGAAATATTAGCATTTGTCGGAAACTTCTGGATAGCCACAGTGCCGTTTTTTTGCGCTGATTTTAACTCATTTAATGAAACCTCGAGTCGCAGGAGCTGTTCCCAAACAAAATCCATGGATCCATCAAGTTTTACAGCTGATCGAAATGCAGTCAGTGCCACTTCCGGATTGCGTTTTTGAAGCTGGATATCACCATATACGGCATGCGCACTCGCTTTATCAGCGTGAAGTTCAATTAAGATCTCACTGAGCTCTTCAGCAGCCCGCCAGGCCGCTTCATCTGAGGCGCCTTGCAGTATATTATAAATGCTTCTAATCTTAACTTCTACCGGAAGGTCAGGATGGCGCATTGCTTTTTTCAATTCCAAAAGCACAAGGCGGTCGTCACCCAACATTTTATACGCATCAGCTTTCGTCAAAGGGATAAACGCTTCTTCCGCAAATTTCTTTTCTGCCTGGTTCAGTACTTCCAGGGCCAGCTTCGGCTTCTTCAAGTCCAGATACACATTAGCAAGCATCAGCGGCGCCTGACTCGATTCCGGTCGTTGCGCGATATAATCTTTCGAAACCTCGATCGCCTCGTCCGACTTATCCTGACGCATTAAAAGATCCTTTTGGGCAACAAAGAGCCGATCATCCGTGCCGAATTTTTTTTCGATCGTCTGATACATTTTCTGGGCCTGCGCATAATCCTTCTTTAAGGAAAGTGAGAAAGCTTTATCGTAGTAAAAGTTAGCGTTATCCGGACTGAGTTCTATGAGGCGGGAAAAGATATCGATCAGGCCGTCCACGTTTTCCGTCGCCTTGTAAACATCGGCCAGGGCAATCAGGAGGTTCTCGTTTTTTGGGTCAATTTGAACCAGGTGTTCAGCAAGAGCTGCTGCATCTGCAAAATTTTTCTGTGCAAAATAAATTTTGAGAAGTTCCAGTCCCGCTTGTTGATTCGTGCTGTCGAGATTAACCGCATTTTCAAGCTGGTTTTGAGCGGTAAAATAGTCGCCTCTGCTGAGGGCCTGCGTGGCTTCACTAAACAAGCGTGCTGACTCGCTCTTTACCGGAGTTTGCGCAGTAGCACTCGAAACCGTTAACAATATGCTTAGCCCGACAAATAAGTGCCTGTAACTATTCTTCATTTTAAACCAATCCTGTATGTCCATACCCACCGCTTCCGCGAGCAGTCTCTGTCAATACCTGTGCCGATTCCCATTGTATCTGCTCATGCTTTGCAACAATCATCTGAGCAATGCGTTCACCATGAACTATTTGGAAGGATTGATCGGAAAAATTAATAAGCAACACTTTCAGTTCCCCACGGTAGTCCGCATCAATGGTCCCAGGAGAATTCAGCACTGTAATTCCGTGTTTATAGGCTAATCCGCTTCTGGGTCTTATTTGTGCTTCATATCCGGCGGGCAGTTCGATAAAAAGACCTGTTGGAATCAATAGTCGCTCCATGGGTTTCAGTTCCAGATCGCCGTCGGGCAGGTTAGCCCGGATATCCATCCCGGCTGAAAGGTCTGTCTGGTAATTAGGAAGTGGGTGTTCTGATGTATTTATAACTTTAACGATCATTTCGATTTTGACAATAAGGTAAATAGTTGTTTCCGCTCTGCGAAAAAAGTAATCAGGATAAATATAGCGAATATTGCGTTGCCCGCGATCAGGTTTCGTTCAAAAACGTCGAAGCATATCCAACTTAAGGCAGCCGCAGATAGAATATAGAGCGAGTTTTTCAGTACATTATAAGGAATGCGATAGTTTTTCTGCCCCAGTATAAACGACAAGACCATCATGGTAAAATATACAATGGCTGTTATCCAGGCCGAAGCCTCATAGCTGTATCCGGGAATAAAAATGACGTTCAGTACAATGGTAATGAGTGCTCCGATCAGCGAAATATACAGTCCAAAACGCGTTTGATCGGACAATTTATACCAGATAGAAAGATTGATGTAGACACCTAAAAATACATAGCCCATCAATAGCACAGGGACAATGTCTAAACCCGACCAATAGAGCGCTTTCTGCACCTCATCGCTTCCAGTAATGAAGTACTTCAGTATCTCGATATTTCCGACGATTCCCACCACAGCAAGACAAACAGCGATCACGAAATAATCCATAATCATGGCGTATGTCTTACCAGAATCCGGAGCTTTGGCATGACTGAAGAAGAAGGGCTCGGCGCCGAGCCGGAAAGCGTTAATAAAAATACTCAGGAACACAGCCAGTTTCGAAACTGCGCCGTATATACCTAAGTCGCGGGCTCCTATTTCTAAAGGAAGCAATTTAATGAGGAAAATTTTATCAAGTGTTTCATTAATGATAAAGGAAAGGTTGGCGATAAGTATTGGTGTCGAATACAGTAGCATTTCTCTCATCAGTACCTTGTTATATTGAAGTTTCAGTCGTGATAACTCCGGAATAAGGAGTATAAGCGTCACAAAACTTGCAATAAGGTTTGCCAGAAATACATAGCCAATCCACCCGTCCTTTAACCAGCCACCAATCCAGTCGGCCCCTGGCAAGTCGTGCTTCACTACATAAGGAAGAACCACGATAAACAGCAAAGTAAATATCACGATGGTTGCAACGTTGCTTAGCTTTATCATGCCAAAGCGAAGGGGCTTTCCCGCAGCACGAATTTGCGCAAAAGGAATAACAGCCAGGGCGTCCAACACCAGGATGCCCGCAAATAAATAGATATAATCGACATACACCGGCCCCTTTTCATCGAAGAGCCAGTTTGCAATAGCTGGTGCAAATAAGAGTGTCCCCAGCAGGAACACCGAAGACATCAGCAGAATAAAGAAAAAAGAGTTGTTTCGTACCGCATCAGGTTTCTCGGCATGCTTTTGCAGAAACCGGAAAAAGGTGGTTTCCATTCCAAAGGCAAGGATAGCGTTCAGGATGGCCGCATAGGCGTAAAGGTTGGTGAAGATTCCGAACACCGCCGCTGGATAAATCCATACCAGAACCGGTGTCAGTATGTAATTGATGAGTCGGGCTATGATGGTACTGAGCCCATAAATAAGCGTCTGACCGGCAAATTTTTTTAATACTGACAAATTACAGAATTAAGAGTTTACTTTTTGCGAATTTCGAAGTAAGGGAAGTTTTTCAGTTCCGATTCCCGTTGTTCCACCTTCACAACTTCTGCCTTTTCCGGACCTTCCTTGCACCAGTCCAAAAACATATCGATTGAAAAGGATTTACCTTCTGCCTCAATATAGACTGTCCCATCCTGGCGGTTGATAACAAAGCCACGAATACCCAGCTGGTCGGCAACCGCCTTCGTTGCAGCCCGGTAAGACACACCCTGAACCCTGCCCGAAACGATTAAGTCGAGATGTTTCATCGCTTGATATTTTGAGTTTTTCAGCCCAAAAATACAACAAATATCAGGGCTTAAGCAAGTTTTCTTACCTCAGTTTCTTCTGTGATGGATAGTCCGTCATTGTTTGTCAGTAAGTTCAGTCCCGGACGCTTTCCAATCTCAAGGCTACCAAATCGTTTTTCAATTCCCAGATAACGGGCTCCGTTCAGCGTGGCCCACTCCAGGCACTTGGTAAAAGAGATTGTAGGATGCGCCTTGAGAAGCGTCGCAATTTCTGAGAGAATGCACAATTTATCGTTCGATGCCAGGCTGTCGGTTCCCAGGACAACGGGAAGTCGCGAGTTTATAAAGAAATCAATTTTAGGAAGTCTATCTTCAATATACAGGTTCGCTTTTGGGCACAAACACCAAATCACATCCCTTTTATACCGGTCAACAAACGAAATATCCTTGAAGGAGGTATATGTATTATGAACCAGCAAAATTCGCTGGTTGGGGAGTAATGGCAGGATCGAACGCAGGGAATTACGCGCCTGTGCCTTAAAGAAATCAATATTCTTGTTCAGGAACGCATAGAAGTCGAGGAATCCCCCCGTCTTATATCGGAAGAATTTATTCTCTTCTTCACTTTCCTGGTTATGGATACTGATAAGGTTAGTTCCCTGCGCATTGAAAAGCTTGATGTAGCGAAATAATTCTTTCGATACTGAATACGGCGCATGCGCTGTAACCGAACTGGAAAGGGGCTGGAAAGATTCGCATAACTCCATTCCCTTCCGAAATGCTTCTTTAGCACCCTCCGGATCAAAATCAAAAATCTCAGAAAAGGTGTGGTAATAAATTTTACTAGTTAATTTTTTTTCCTTAGTCTGATCCGTATTGGAAATGTCTCCTACGGCCACAATGCCTGCCTGGTGCATTTCTTCATCGGCATCTTCAATCGCTCTCCTTACTTCTTCAGCCGCCGCGGGTGGTCTTCTCGACACCCGTTTAAGGAATTCAATTAACCCCGTTTTTGCAGGAATCTTATTTTTTAAATGTGAGAGCTCCAAGTGGCAATGGCAGTTAATGAAGCCGGGGACCAATAATCCCTCGTATTTCTCGACTGAAATGTTGGCAGGTACCTCACTTTTATGTAGCAGCTCTATGATTTCATCCCTGGCACCCAGAACCACTACCCCGTTTTTTATGGGATCGGAACTGACAGGAATTACATAGTCCGCGGATATATATCTGCGCATTTAGAGGGTTTTAGTTTTAGTTTGTTTTAGTATATGCAATTTTAGCAAAAATAATACAGTAAATGAAAAGTAATCGTTTTAGTTGCTGGCTTTTTATAATTTATATAGTTACTTGGAAAAGCCGTAACTTTGCGGCAGTGGAAAAGATCAATAAGAAAGTCGATATACGTTCGTTGAGTTTTAACGACTTACAGGCACGGTTAGAGAATTTGGGGGAAAAGAAGTTTAGGGCCAAGCAAATATATGAGTGGCTCTGGACGAAGTCCTGCGTTGACTTTGATGAGATGAGCAATCTGAGCAAAGAACTTCGCGAAAAATTGAAGGTTTATTTTTGCATCAACCCGGTTAGCGTACAGACTTCCCAGTTGAGCGAAGATCGTACCATCAAAAATGCGTTCCGGCTGTATGATTCCAATATCATTGAAGGAGTGCTAATTCCTACTACCGACCGTATGACAGCCTGCGTCAGTAGTCAGGTAGGCTGCAGTCTCTCCTGTAAATTTTGCGCGACCGGTTATATGGATCGTAAGCGTAACGTCAATGCTGATGAAATTTACGACCAGGTTGTTCTTATCAACAGACAGGCAGAAGAGAAATATCAAAAACCACTGACCAATATTGTCTATATGGGTATGGGTGAGCCCTTACTCAATTATGCCAATGTCCTCAAGTCGATCGACCGGATCACCTCGCCCGATGGTTTGAACATGGCGCCGCGCCGAATCACAGTTTCTACTGCAGGAATTGCAAAGATGATCAAAAAGTTGGGAGACGATGAAGTGCGTTTCAATCTGGCACTTTCGCTCCATGCAGCCAACGATAAGAAGCGCAATGAAATTATGCCCATCAATGAGCAGAACTCGCTGGAAGCCTTGGCGGAAGCTCTGAAATACTATTATGCAAAAACAAAGAACCCGGTTACCTACGAGTATATCGTGTTCAATGAATTTAATGACGAGCTCACCGATGCAGCCGAACTTGCAGCATTTTGCAAGCATGTTCCTTGCAAGGTGAATATCATCGAATACAACCCTATTTCCTTCGCAGACTTCAAAAATGCGGAAGTCGATAAGATTGAGTTATTCGCCGATTTCCTGCGGAAGCGTGGAATCAATACCCATGTCAGAAGGAGCAGAGGGAAAGATATTGATGCAGCATGCGGACAGTTGGCAGTCAAAGAAAAATAAGATTTCAACATTCGCTCCGCGCGGCATTTAGAGATGCGCTTGCTCTCTTATTCCCTGAACTTTGCGTCGGCTGTGAACGGGCCCTCGTATCGCAAGAAGAACATCTTTGTACGCATTGTCTGTATCATCTCCCGGTTACCGGATTTCATCTCGATACGGATAATCTTGCCGCGCGTCAGCTTTCCAATCGCCTTCCACTTGTTTCAGTCGCATCCTATCTCTATTTTTCTGCAGGCTCTTCCGTTCAGCGGATTGTTCACCGTATTAAGTATCAAAAAGGATTTAAACTTGCCGAACACCTCGGTTTTCTCTACGGCATGGAGCTTAGCAAGTCGGAGGCATTTCGCTCTTGCGACCTTATCGTGCCTGTTCCTCTTCACAAAAAGCGCCTTCGCTGGCGGGGTTACAATCAAAGTGAATATTTTGCCCGTGGACTGGCCAGAGCATTGGAGATTGAAGTGAGTACCGGTTCTCTTCTTCGAACAAATCATTCAAAAAGCCAAACCAAGAGTAAAAGTCGATGGGAGCGTTTCGAGAATATGCACGGTGCGTTTCAGGTCACCCATCCAGCTCGTCTTGAAGGAAAGCATATTATGCTCGTTGACGATGTACTAACCTCCGGCGCAACGATTGAAGCCTGCTGCGTTCCCTTGCTTCAGGTAAACGGGATTCGCCTCAGTATTGCCACCCTTGCGTTTACCAAGCAGTAGAAAATAAAAAAACCGGCGGATATGCCGGTTTTTTTATTCAGAATAGATATCGCTTAGCGATACAAGGGGAATTTTCCCATCATATCATTTACCTGATCGTGAATCTCGGACAGCTTGTCTTGGTCTTCCGGATTCATTAAGGCCTCGTCAATAAAGGAAACAACGGTTTCCATTTCAGCCTCCTTAAGCCCCCTTGTGGTAACCGCAGCAGTTCCCACCCGTATGCCCGACGTTGTAAAAGCTGATTTGTCGTCAAAAGGGACCATATTCTTATTTACGGTAATGCCTGCCTCTCCCAAGACCCGTTCAGCGACTTTCCCGTTTATGTTTTTATTCCGAAGATCAATCAGCATCAGATGGTTATCTGTTCCTCCGGAAATGATATTATAGCCTCTGCTTACAAAAGCCTCCGCCATGGCTTGCGCATTTTTCTTAACCTGAACAATGTATTCCATGTATTCCTCACTTAGCGCTTCGCCAAAAGCAATCGCTTTTGCAGCGATTGTATGCTCCAGAGGTCCACCCTGCGTTCCAGGAAAAACAGCCATGTCCAGAAGGGATGACATCATCCTGATCTCTCCTTTCGGCGTTTTAATTCCGAACGGGTTTTCAAAATCTTTACCCATCAGAATGAGCCCTCCACGCGGACCGCGAAGAGTTTTGTGGGTTGTGGTGGTAACGATATGACAATGCGGTATCGGATCGTTCAATAAACCCCTTGCAATCATTCCTGCTGGGTGTGAAATGTCGGCCAGGACCAGTGCTCCGATCTTATCCGCTACCTGGCGGATAAATTCGTAATCCCAATCGCGCGAATAGGCCGATGCCCCGCAAATGATAAGCTTTGGCTTTTCCTCCAGCGCAATTCTCTCCAGCTCGTCATACTCGATGAGACCGGTATCCTTATTGACTCCGTAAAAGAAAGGCTCGTATAATTTACCCGACGAATTTACCGGTGAGCCGTGCGTCAGGTGCCCCCCATGTGAAAGGTCGAAACCTAATATCTTGTCTCCCGGATTGAGCACCGCCAGAAATACCGCCGAATTTGCTTGTGCGCCTGAGTGGGGTTGTACGTTTGCCCACTCTGCGTTGAAAAGCTGTTTCGCTCGCTCGATAGCTATGGTCTCGATTTCATCGACAATTTCGCAACCACCGTAGTAGCGCTTGCCGGGAAGGCCTTCCGCATACTTATTGGTAAGAACCGATCCGGCCGCTTCCATAACCTGCTTACTAACAAAGTTTTCTGAAGCAATAAGCTCCAGACCTTCTTCCTGACGATCTAACTCTTCGGCAATCAGATCAAATACTAGGGTATCTCTTTTCATGATATTTTTTGTGTCATTCCCAAACGTCAAACTTAGATAAAATTTAGAGTTTTTTCAATATAAAGTTGTTGTAGCCACTTTCTACCTGAATTTGTAGCAACTGCTGTTGCAACATTTCCAGAATTGCAAGGAAGTTATATACGAAGTGAATCCGGTTCAACGATTCCCGCCGCAGATCCTGAAAATCCAGCTGCTTGTCGAGTTCAAGCAATCGGGCAATCCGTTCCTTTTGAGCCTCGATGGTATAGGGATACTGCTGGACCTGGTGTTCTACCTTCATGCTGCGATCGAGATGTCGGCGCATCACCCGGTCGTAAACCTGCATCAGCTTGTAAAGGTCGAACGATTCAAGTTCTTCACTCTTGTCACTGCTTTGAGCGGCTCGGTCAAGGTCGAAAGCCAAATTCATCCGTCCCGACATTCGTAAGCGCCGTTCCTCCAATATTCGCAATTCTTCGCAAGCTTCTTTAAATTGTTTATAGGCAATCAGGCGCTGAATAAGATCCTCTTTCAAGTCGGGTTCATCTGCTTCCTCGTCTGCTGCCAGGCTGGGAAGCAAGGTTCGGGCCTTGATGCGCATTAGCGTGGCGGCAACATAGATAAACTCACTGGCAATCTCCATATTGAGCGTGCTCATCTGATGAAGGTAACTCAAGAAATCGTGCGTGATTTTTGCAATGGGGACGTCGTGTATATTCAGCTCGTCGCGCTCAATGAAAAACAGCAGCAGATCGAAAGGACCTTCAAAATGAGGCAAACTGATTTCGAAATTTTCAGACTGTTTCATGGTGGCTAGTGAACAAAAGTACTGATAAGATCCAAAGCTGCATAGGGGAATAGGATGTTTTAAATATTATGACGTAATTTGTAAATGTTTTGTAAAAAACCAACTGCATATGGATTTTGAACCGGGAGAGTTATTAAAGAATATAAGCAGCCCCGCCGACTTACGAAAGCTACAGGAATCTGATCTGGAACAACTAAGCAAGGAACTACGTCAGTATATTGTGGATGTGGTTTCCGTCTACGGAGGCCATTTCGGGGCAAGTCTTGGTGTGGTTGAATTAACGGTTGCCTTACATTATGTATTACAAACCCCATACGATCAGCTTGTCTGGGACGTAGGCCACCAGGCCTACGGTCATAAAATATTAACCGGACGACGCGAACAGTTTCATACTAACCGCAGAAAGAACGGACTTAGCGGCTTCCCAAAACGATCAGAAAGTGAGTACGATACTTTCGGAGTTGGTCACTCTTCCACCTCCATTTCCGCGGCGCTCGGTATGGCCGTAGCGTCGGTTTACAAGGGTGAGCACGATCGCCAGCACGTAGCAGTGATCGGTGATGGCGCTATGACGGCCGGACTGGCGTTCGAAGGACTAAATCATGCAGGGATTGCCAATTCAAATATCCTCGTAATCCTGAACGATAATTGCATGTCGATCGATCCGAACGTCGGCGCATTGAAAGAATATCTTACCAGTATATCCACTTCCAAGTCTTACAATCGCTTTCGCGACGATATCGGGTATGTTTTAGGGAAAATCTCAGAACTGGGCCCCGATGCCCTTGGGGTCGTTAAGAAAATCGAAAAAAGCATCAAGGGGACGCTTTTGAAGAACAGCAACCTGTTTGAGGCCTTAAAATTCCGTTATTTCGGTCCGGTCGACGGGCACGATGTGAAACGTTTGGTGAAAACACTCGAAGATTTAAAAGATATTCCGGGTCCGAAACTGCTTCATTGCATCACCACCAAAGGAAAGGGCTATGCACTTGCCGAGAAAGATCAAACCAAGTGGCATGCACCGGGCCTTTTCGATAAAATCACCGGGGAGATCAAAAAATCAGCGGTAACCACGCCGGTACCACCCAAATATCAAGACGTTTTCGGGCATACCCTGGTCGAGCTTGCCGAAACTAATAAGCGTATTATGGGTATTACGCCTGCCATGCCTTCCGGATCTTCAATGAACATCATGATGAAGGCCATGCCCGAGCGCGCCTTCGACGTAGGGATTGCCGAGCAGCACGCTGTTACCTTCAGTGCAGGACTGGCAACGCAGGGTCTGCTTCCCTTTTGCAATATCTACTCGAGCTTTATGCAACGTGCGTACGACCAGGTTATTCACGACGTGGCCCTCCAGAACCTGAATGTCGTGTTTTGCCTCGACCGGGCCGGTTTGGCGGGTGCCGACGGTGCAACCCATCATGGCGCGTACGACCTAGCCTATATGCGCTGTATTCCTAATATGACCGTGTCGGCACCGATGAACGAGGAAGAGCTCAGAAACCTGATGTTCACAGCCCAGCAGGACAATATGGGCCCCTTTGTAATACGTTATCCACGCGGTCAGGGGGTCATGGCCGACTGGAAACGTCCACTCAAAGCCATCGAAGTGGGTCGCGGGCGCGTTGTATGCGAAGGCGAAGACGTGGCAATATTAACGATCGGCCATATCGGTAATGAAGCAGTGAAAGCTTGTCGGAACCTGAATGAAGATGGAATTTTTCCTGCGCATTACGATCTGCGTTTCGTCAAACCGCTCGATACCCAACTTTTACACGGCGTTTTCAAGAAATTCAAAAAAATTGTCACCGTCGAAGACGGCAGTCTTGAAGGCGGCATGGGTAGTGCCGTTCTCGAATTCATGGCCGATCATCAATACAGTAGTCGGGTTATCCGACTGGGGATTCCCGATGCGATTGTCGAACACGGTGAACAGCCCGAATTATGGGCCGACTGCGGCTACGATGCAGCATCGATCGAAAAAGAAGTTAAGGCCTTGGCAATCAGCCGGAAAACAAATACGCTGGCTGGTTAATACATACATACAATACATATATGCTCAGAACACATACTTGTGGTGAACTATCCATTGCAGATTTAGGTAAGGAAGTACAGCTTTGCGGCTGGGTTCAGAAATCGCGCGATTTAGGAGGGATGACTTTTGTAGACATGCGCGACCGCTATGGAATTACGCAATTAGCCTTCGATAGCGAAGACGACGCTTCTCTACGTGCCAGCGCCCGTGAGTTGGGCCGCGAATACGTTATTCAGGTCAGCGGATCCGTTATCGAACGTACAAGCAAAAACCTAAAGATTCCGACCGGTGAAATCGAAATCAAAGTAAACTCCCTAAACATCCTCAACCCTGCTAAACTGCCGCCATTTCTGATTGAAGATGAAACCGACGGTGGCGAAGATATACGGATGAAATACCGCTATCTCGATTTACGCCGAAACCCTATTCGTCAGAATCTTATTCTTCGTCATCGGATGGCTCAGGAAATAAGAACCTATCTCGACGGTCATGATTTTCTGGAAATAGAAACGCCTGTTTTAATAAAATCTACGCCCGAAGGCGCGCGCGATTTCGTTGTGCCGAGCCGAATGAACCCAGGCGAATTCTATGCCCTTCCGCAGTCTCCCCAAACCTTCAAGCAACTGCTGATGGTTTCAGGATTTGATCGCTACTTTCAAATTGTAAAGTGCTTCAGAGATGAGGATCTTCGGGCGGATCGCCAGCCCGAATTTACTCAGATCGATTGCGAGCTTACCTTTATTGAGCAGGAAGACATTCTGAACATTTTTGAGGGAATGGTCAAGCAGCTTTTCAAAAGTGTAAAAGGCGTTATTTTGAACGACTTCCCCCGGATGGAATATGCGGAAGCCATGCGCTTGTATGGCTCTGACAAGCCAGACATCCGTTTCGATATGAAATTTACAGAGCTAAACGACCTCGTCAAGGATCGCGGTTTCCCTGTCTTCGACGCTGCGGAGCTGATCGTCGGGATCAATGCGGAGGAATGTGCTTCTTATACCCGCAAGCAGCTCGATGAGCTCACCAATTACGTTAAACGTCCACAGGTAGGCGCGACGGGACTGGTATATATCCGCTACAATTTGGACGGAACCATCAAGTCGTCGGTCGATAAATTCTACTCCGAAGAAGACCTGCGCGGAATTGCTGCGCGAATGGGTGCCAAAGAGGGTGATCTAATGCTCATCATGGCTGGCCCAGCAGACAAAACCCGGAAACAGCTAAACGAGTTGCGTTTAGAAGTTGCCGATCGTCAGGGACTTCGAAGCAAAGACACCTTTGCGCCACTGTGGGTAACCGACTTTCCTTTGCTGGAATGGGATGAAGGTTCGGAACGCTTTCATGCCATGCATCATCCGTTCACCGCGCCTAAGCCGGAAGACATGGGCCTTCTGAATACGGATCCTTCGAAAGTTCGGGCCAATGCCTACGATATGGTTATCAACGGAACTGAAGTTGGTGGGGGGTCTATCCGGATCTTCAACCAGGATGTTCAGGCCAGAATGTTCAAGCTTTTGGGGTTCTCGGACGAGGAAGCCAAAAAGCAGTTTGGGTTTCTAATGGACGCATTTACCTACGGGGCGCCACCACACGGAGGAATCGCCCTTGGATTCGATCGCCTGGTCTCAATTTTCGCAGGCCTTGATTCCATCCGGGATGTGATTGCCTTCCCTAAAAATAATTCAGGACGCGACGTTATGATTGATTCACCGGCGTCTATAGACGACAGGCAGCTGGATGAATTGCAGATCCGGGTCAGTCTGAAGTAGCATAACCGTCCGGTTAACTAAAAAGGAAGACCATCATCTTCATTTTCGTTTTCTTTGAAGTTGACCGGATTTGTATTCTCGTTATTTGCTGCGCTGGTCTGTTGACCTTCAAAATCCGATTTCCTTCCAAGCATGGTAAAGTTGTCGGCCACAATCTCAGTAATATAACGCTTGATATTTTCACGGTCTTCATACGAACGCGTGCGAATCTTACCCTCTATATACACCAATTTACCTTTGTGGAGGAATTTTTCAGCGAGCTCGGCGAGCCCCCGCCACATCACAATATTATGCCATTCGGTTTGCTCCACTCTCTTTCCGTCTTTGTTAAAAGTTTCGGAAGTGGCCAGGGGGAAACTTGCTACGGTAACGTTATTGTCCAGGTGCCGGATCTCAGGATCTTTCCCGAGATGACCTACTAATATTACTTTGTTGATTCCAGACATATACAATTGGTTAGATAAGATACTGTTCTATAAACGAATACATAAGCTTCGGTTTAGCTAATTTATCTAAATCTTTTATCAAAACATAATCCAGTGTCTGATTTTTAAATACGCTGAGGTCGACATTACGTACCTCGTAAAAACGAGCGTAGATTTTTTGGTGAGACAGTACATGTTTAATGACGCTACTGCTGTATACAATCTCGGCCTTTGGGCCGAAACGGGTCTGAACCAGCTCCGAATCGAATAACTCTCCTTCTCCAGACGGTTCCGTATGTTCAATGACCGGAAATTCATATAGATTTTCCCAGATGTCGCCTCCTTTACGCTGTTGCATCCATACTCCCTCCCCCTGGCGGATGATGAAGTAGTGGAAATATCGGTTCCTGCTTTTTGCGGCTTTCAATTTGACCGGCAGCAGGCTTACCTTTTTGTTATTTAAAGCGTAGCACGATAGTCGAATCGGGCAATTTCCGCAGTCCGGGTTTTGAGGTCTACATTGAAGTGCGCCAAATTCCATGATCGCCTGATTATGCAAGGCGGATTGTCCGGAGGGTAGCATCTGCTGAGCTAATTGCTGAAACGTTTTGATGCCTGAAGGTCCGTTAATTGGTGTTTCGATACCAAAGAAACGTGATAATACCCGATAGACATTTCCGTCGACAACTGCCTTATGCTCACCGGCCGCGAAGGAGGCGACCGCCGAAGCCGTATATGCGCCGATTCCGGGAAGTTGTATGAGAGAGGCGTAGTCGGATGGGAAGACGCCTTGAAAATCGGCCATCACCATTCTTGCGGTCTTAAGCATATTGCGTGCACGCGAATAATAACCCAAGCCCTGCCAATGTCTGAGTATTTCTTCCTCCGGAGCCTGGGCAAAGTCTCCGACCGTCGGATAGGCTTCCAAAAAGCGACGGAAATAGGGTAAGCCCTGTTGGACACGCGTTTGCTGCAAAATAATTTCCGATAACCAGATGACGTACGGATCGCGTGTATGCCGCCAGGGCAAATCACGCTTATGGTCGCCATACCAGCGAATCAGCTCGTTCGAAAAATACATCCTGCAAACATCTAAAAATAAGATGGAAATCACTTCGATAGCATAGCTGCTTTCTGTAATATTTCAATTAGCTTTGCTTAGCTATTGGTTTTTAGGTGGTTTGAGTAAATATTTGTTGGCTATGATTTTGTTTAATCATTATAAAAGGATACTTTTGCGTCCCAATTCGATTAAGGAAAATAAAGATCGCTTATAAAATAAAAATTTAATTAAAACATGACTAAAGCAGATATTATCACGGAGATCTCCACGAAAACTGGATTAGAAAAGACGGACGTACAAGCTACCGTTGAAGCATTCTTCAAGGTGGTTAAAAACGCTATGATTGAGGGAGAGAATGTATATGTTAGAGGTTTCGGAAGTTTCGTGGTAAAGAAGAGAGCCCAGAAGACCGCACGTAATATATCAAAGAACACTGCTATCATTATTCCTGAGCATTTTGTGCCAAGTTTCAAACCAGCTAAAGTTTTTATTGAAAAAGTAAAAAACGGTAATACTGTAAAATCGTAAGATAAGACACTCCGCACAAGGAGTTACCAAAAGAGGGAAACCATGATCAATACAAAACAAATTATCGCGATTGCCGGAGTGCTGCTTTTAATGGTAGTGATTTTCCTGCAACCTGTAAAGAGTTTGACGAACGAAGAAGACGCTGCCGACGCTGGTGCAGAAACCGGCGCGTCCGAAATGTTTTCCCTTGAATCGGTATCTGAAATTGCAAAACAAGGCTTGAGTGCCAACTTAAGCCAAAGCATTACAGAAGTGGAAGAAAAGTTGAAAACTGCTTCTGATGATGAGAAACTGCCTCTTTATAAACAACTGGCTGAGCTGTGGGACGACGTTAACAAACCTATGCCCGCTGCTTATGTATACAACGAAATCGCCTTGCAAGAGCCTAATTTTGAAAACTGGCTGAAAACAGGCGATATGTTTACAGATTCCTATCAGCATCTTAGTGACACCGTCATGGCCCCCGTTTTAACCGGGAAAGCCAGAAGCGCCTACGAGAAAGCACTGGAATTTGATAAAGAGAATCTCGATGCCCGTACCGGACTGGGTACCTCACTGGTGAATGGTCCGGCACCCATGGAAGGCATTACAATGCTTCTTGAGGTGGTTAAGGAACAACCTGACCATGTCAAGGCAAATTATAATCTGGGACTTTTCTCCATGCGTTCAAGACAGTTCGATAAAGCTGTAGATCGTTTCAAAACGGTTATTGAGCAAACTCCGAACAATGCAGAAGTATGGTTCTATCTTGCTACCAGTTATGAAAATATTGGTTTAAACAACGATGCGATCGATGCTTTCAAAAAGAGTAGAGAGCTGGCCGCAGATCCAAGTCTATCTCAGTTCATCGACCGAAAAATTGACGAGCTGAGTAAATAATTCAATTAACAATATTTAAAAACATTTAAAAAAACTATTATGCCAAGCGGAAAAAAAAGAAAAAGACATAAAATGTCAACGCACAAACGCAAGAAACAATTAAGAAAAAACAGACACAAGAATAAGAAAAAATAGTTTTTTTAAGTGCTTAGGATGCCTGTAACCGGATAATGGTTACAGGCTATCAGCTTTAAGAAACAATTTTCTTGCTTTTTCCTGGATTACATCCAGGCTGTGTTCGTATAGTCTTATGGTTTCATAGAAGTTGCCATATTTCACGGACCTTCTTAATAGTCATTCGCGCTTTTGACTGTGATTGCAGTCAGGGGTTTCGGGTACATCAAGGTTTCTGAAGGAAGTATCGGACAACTTCCAAATACAATAGCTGTTGGTAAAGGAATTAATCATCGATTCCACTCCCGATTCGGGGGTGACAATCGCTTTACTTCAAGACAAACAGCTTGTTGAGCTTAACACCGAACAAGTAAATAATAATTACGCTGTAGGCGACATCTATCTGGGACGTATAAAAAAGATTATGCCCGGGCTGAATGCCGCTTTTGTTGACGTTGGTTACTCCAAAGATGCCTTTCTGCATTATCTGGATCTGGGTCCGCAGGTACAAACACTCATCAAGCTTACAAAGATGGTTAAGAATGGAAGCTATAAAGACAAGCTTCTGTCAACCATCAAACTTGAAAAAGATATAAATAAATCGGGCAAGATTTCGGAAATACTTTCCCGGAACATGCTTCTGCCCGTACAAATTGCAAAAGAGCCCATTTCGACCAAAGGGCCGCGCCTGAGTTCCGATCTTTCCATCGCGGGGCGTTTCGTCGTATTAGTACCATTTTCTGAAGTTGTATCCATCTCGAAAAAGATTAAATCGAGCAACGAGCGCAACCGTCTTAAAAAAATTGTTGAAGCGATTAAACCACCTAACTTTGGTGTCATTATCCGCACTGTATCGGAGGGCAAGGGAGTATCGGAGCTTGAAAAGGATATTACCGACTTGATTGAGAAGTGGGAAAAATTCAGCAGCCGGCTTGAAGTTGCCGAGCCCACCAAAAAGGTCCTGGGCGAAATGGACCGCACTTCAACCATTCTCAGGGACATTCTGACGGACGAGTTTTCACATATCCATGTCAATGATGCCTTGGTTTTCGAAGAAACGCGCGCTTATATTCAGGAAATTTCACCGGATCTTGAGCGTATCGTCAAATTATATAAGCACAAGGAGCCGATTTTCGAGCATTTTGGTGTTGAAAAGCAGATCAAAACGGCTTTTGGTAAGACCGTGAATCTTGCGGGCGGAGCCTACCTGGTTATCGAGCATACCGAAGCGCTTCATGTTATAGATGTGAATAGCGGCAACCGTACAGCCAACAAAGAGAATCAGGAAGACAACGCTTTTCAGGTGAATAAAGAGGCCGCAAAAGAAATTGCGCGACAACTTCGCCTTCGGGATATGGGGGGAATTGTGGTGGTCGACTTCATCGATATGCATAAAGCGCCCAACCGCAAGGAACTCTTTGATTATCTCCGGGAATGCATGAAGGGAGATCGCGCGAAACACACCATTCTTCCGCCAAGTAAATTCGGACTGGTACAGATTACCAGGCAGCGCGTTCGGCCGGAGATGAACATTGTCACCAATGAGAAGTGTCCGTCGTGTAACGGTACAGGAGAAATTCGTGCGAGCATCGTACTGATGGACGATATTGAAGCTAACCTGAATTATATCTTGAACGAGCAGAATGAGAAAGACATCACCCTAAACGTACATCCTTATATTGAGGCATATATCAAAAAAGGGTTGATATCTAAACGAATGAACTGGTTCTTCAAATATGGTAAGTGGATACGTGTGCAGGCAGTTCCTTCCTATCATCTGACAGAATTCCATTTCCTTAATAAGAAAGAAGAAGAGATTAAATTGTAGAACTATGGCCAAGGCGCGCATCAGCTTTTTCTGCCAGAACTGCGGTTTCGAAAGTGCCAAGTGGTTAGGCAAATGCCCTTCCTGCAATCAGTGGAATACCTTCGTGGAGGAGCTGGTTGAGAAAAGCGCTAATAAGGTCCCCGACTGGCGGACCGAGAAGTCGCCGGGTCGCTCGAATAAAGCGGCCGCCATCCATTCCATTGTCTACAAGGAAGAGGCACGCATGCACACTCCTGATCAGGAATTAAATCGTGTTCTTGGCGGAGGCATCGTTCCGGGCTCGCTGGTCTTAATTGGCGGCGAACCCGGAATTGGTAAATCCACCCTGATGCTACAGCTCGCGCTCACCATGCCGGGAAGGAAAGTGCTTTATGTATCAGGTGAGGAAAGTGAGCAGCAGCTTAAAATGCGTGCCGAGCGGATCCAGCAATCGTCGAAAGCGTCCTGTTATATCCTGACGGAAACATCCACACAGAATATTTTTAAGCAGATCGAACAGGTGGGGCCTGAACTGTTAATTGTCGATTCTATTCAAACCCTCCATTCATCCCATATTGATTCTTCACCAGGAAGTGTTTCTCAGGTCAGGGAATGTACTGCCGAACTGCTGCGTTTCGCGAAAGAGTCGGGTACCCCGGTCTTTTTGATCGGCCATATCACCAAGGAGGGCTCTATTGCCGGGCCGAAAGTGCTGGAACATATGGTGGATACGGTATTACAATTCGAAGGCGACAGGCACCATGTGTACCGAATTCTTCGGGCGGTCAAGAACCGCTTTGGGTCGTCCTCAGAACTCGGCATTTACGAGATGCAGGGTGCCGGATTACGTGAAGTCTCGAACCCCTCAGAGATTTTGCTCTCTCATCGGGAGGAAGTCTCTCTCGGCGGAATTGCCATTGCGGCCATGCTGGAAGGCGTACGACCGATGATGATTGAGGTTCAGGCTCTGGTGAGCACTTCGGCTTATGGAACGCCTCAGCGTTCTGCTACGGGCTTTGATTTGAAACGGATGAATATGCTTTTGGCCGTTTTGGAAAAGCGCTTCGGTTTCAAACTATCGATGCAGGATGTATTTTTAAATATTGCGGGTGGATTGCGGGTAGAAGATCCGGCCATCGACCTGGCCGTCATTATGGCCATTATTTCCTCAAATCAGGATATTCCGATTCCTGGCGGCATTGTGTTCGCCGGCGAGGTAGGTCTTTCGGGCGAAATCCGAGCCATTAACCGGGTAGATCAGCGGATCGCCGAAGCCGAAAAACTCGGCTTTGAGAAAATATATATTCCCAAATACAATAGTAAAGGCCTCGATACGAGTCGCCATAAAATAGAAATAGTCCCTCTTTCCAAAGTAGAGGAACTATTCCAGCATATTTTTGGCTAGCGTTCCCGCGGGGAGAACGCCATACCCTTTTTGTTATTTACTTAAGTACATTGATTTTTTTGCGCTCAGATCCCGGAAGGTTGGGTGCTCTAAATCTCTGATAAACAGAATCGATTCGCCGGTCGATTTCATTTCAGGTCCCAATTGCTTATCCACCTCAGGAAACTTATCGAAAGAAAATACCGGAACCTTGATGGCATAACCAGAAAGTTTGCGCTCGATGGTAAAGTCTTTCAGCTTATTGGCGCCCAGCATAATTTTTGTGGCAATATTGATATAAGGCACATCATAGGCTTTGGCAATAAAGGGAACCGTCCGTGAAGCGCGTGGATTCGCTTCGATAACATACACTTTCTCGTCCTTCACTGCAAACTGGATATTTAGCAAGCCAATCACATTCAGCGCTTTCGCAAGCTTAATGGAGTACTCTTCCATCTGACTGATCACGCTTTGTGAAAGACTAAACGGAGGCAATACCGCATGTGAGTCGCCTGAATGGATTCCGGCAGGCTCAATATGCTCCATCAGCCCTACTATATGAACATCCTCTCCATCGCTGATGGAATCCGACTCGGTTTCTTCGGCACGATCCAGGAAGTGATCGATTAGCACACGGTTCCCCGGAAGGTTGCGCAATAGCTTCACCACCGCGTTTTCCAGTTCCTCGTCGTTGATGACAATACTCATTCCCTGTCCGCCCAGTACATAGCTCGGACGAACCAACACAGGATATCCTACTTCGTTAGCTACAACCAGCGCTTCTTCCGCACTTTCGGCTACACCATAACGCGGATACGGAATATCAAGTTTTTTCAACAAGTCGGAGAACGATCCGCGGTCTTCCGCCAAATCCATGTCTGGATAAGAGGTTCCGATAATGCGAATGCCGTGTTCCTGAAGTTTCTCCGCCATCTTCAATGCGGTTTGTCCGCCCAGCTGAACAATAACTCCTTCGGGTTTTTCATGCTCGATGATTTCTCTCACATGCTCCCAGAAAACCGGTTCAAAGTAAAGCTTATCAGCCATATTGAAATCGGTCGACACGGTCTCAGGGTTGCAATTGATCATGATGGCCTCGTAGCCGGCTTCTTTAGCAGCAATCAATCCGTGAACGCATGAGTAATCAAATTCAATACCTTGTCCGATGCGGTTCGGTCCGGATCCCAGTACTATAATTTTTTTGCGGTCGCTGACGATCGATTCGTTTTCGTCCTCAAAGGTTGAGTAGTAGTAAGGGGTCAGGGCAGGGAACTCAGCAGCGCAAGTGTCAACCATTTTAAATACTCGACTAATACCGAGCGACTTGCGGCGACTGTAGACGTCTTCTTCCGAAACGTTGCCTAAAATCCATGCAATCTGACCATCCGAATAGCCTTTCTGCTTTAAGGTGCGGAAGAATTCTTTTGGGATATTATATAGCTGGTAACGTTTCAGCTCTGTTTCCAGCAGTACAAGTTCCTGAATTTGCACCAGGAACCACTTGTCAATCAGCGTAATTTTTCGGATCGACTCCAGGGGAACCCCCATTTCAAAAGCATCCTTTATATGGAAAAGACGGTCATGGCTTGGATGTTCCAGGCTGTGCATAATTTCTTCCAGATTCCTGCTTTGGCGTCCGTCGGCACCCAAGCCTAAACGGTTGGTTTCCAAACTCTGACAGGCCTTCTGCAGGGCTTCAATAAAGGTACGGCCAATAGCCATTACTTCCCCTACCGATTTCATCTGTAAACCAAGTTCGGTATTTGCGCCTTTAAACTTATCAAAGTTCCAGCGGGGTACTTTTACAATGACGTAGTCAAGGCTCGGCTCGAAATAAGCGGAAGTAGTTTTTGTGATCTGGTTTTCAATCTCATCCAGGTTATAGCCAATAGCCAGCTTGGATGCGATTTTAGCAATCGGATAACCGGTTGCTTTCGATGCCAGGGCCGACGAACGCGATACGCGGGGATTAATTTCAATGGCGATGATTTCTTCCGTTTCGGGGTTAACCGAGAACTGAACGTTACATCCTCCTGCGAAGTTACCGATGGCACGCATCATTTTAATTGCCTGATCGCGCATGTCCTGATAACAACGGTCGCTTAATGTCATGGCAGGCGCTACGGTTATCGAGTCGCCGGTATGAATACCCATCGGATCAAAGTTCTCGATCGTACAGATGATAATTACGTTGTCGCTACCATCACGCAATAGTTCCAGTTCATATTCCTTCCATCCAAGCACTGCCTGTTCCACCAATACCTCGTGGGTTGGTGAAGCCTGCAATCCGCGGCTCAGGGCTACTTCGAATTCTTCTTTTTTATGAACGAAACCACCACCTGTACCGCCGAGGGTATAAGAAGGCCGGATCACGAGCGGGTAACCGATTTCCTGAGCGGCTTCCTTTCCTTCCAGAAATGAGTTAGCGATTTTCGATTTCGCGACGCCAATACCGATATCGACCATCAGTTGACGGAAAGCCTCTCGGTTCTCAGTCGTTTCAATGGCTGCAATATCGACACCGATAATTTCTACATTGTGTTTTTTCCAGATACCTCTTTCGTCTGCCTCAATACACAGATTCAGGGCAGTCTGTCCACCCATAGTTGGAAGAACCGCATCGATTTGACGCTCCGCCAAAATCTCTTCGATACTTTCGCAAGTCAGGGGAAGAAGGTAAACGTGATCGGCAATCACCTTATCAGTCATAATGGTGGCCGGGTTCGAGTTGATGATCGAAACCTCAATACCTTCTTCTTTCAAAGACAGTGAAGCTTGCGATCCGGCATAATCAAATTCACAGGCCTGACCAATAATAATAGGTCCGGATCCGATGATCAAAACAGATTTGATGGAGGTGTTTTTAGGCATTTTTTATGTTAAAAGTATGAATCAAGAAAAGAACGCTTTAAAAGCCAGATCGGTATTAGGTCCGTTGTGAAGGAGGGAAATTCCGACTGCTTTGTCGGAGTGCAAAGATAGGATTTAAATCCTAAATCGTTGCAAATTCTTTTACATTTGTAAATTATAACAGGATGGAGAATAAGGATATGATCAAAATCGCCGTTGTGGGGCCGGAGTCGACAGGGAAGTCGTGGGTGACCGAAAAATTAGCAAGGCACTACGATACTATCTTCGTTCCTGAATTTGCAAGAGAATATTGTAAAGATCTGAACCGTCAATATACGCTCGAAGACGAAGTCAATATTTTTAAGGGGCAGGTCGCGCTGGAGGAAAGTTTGATCGAATCTTCTGAAAAGAAATTGCTGTTTTGTGATACCATGATTTTGACGGTAAAAATCTGGTGCGATCATCTCTTTGGAGGAACACCGGAAGAGATCACCCGCGAAATCCGTTCCCGTCATTATGATTTTTTTTTACTAATGGACATTGATCTGCCCTGGCAGGACGACAGTCTGCGCGATTTTCCCCACCTTAGAAGTCATTTTATGAATGTGTGGCAGCAAGAACTGACATCTCTTTCGGCACGCTACCAGGTCATTTCGGGTATCGGTGAAGAACGGTTTTTGAATGCAAAAAATGCGTGTGACGAGTTTTTAAGGATATCTGCGCATCTATAAGCGATTGCTGTCCAGGTCAGCCAATCCTTTTCTAAGGGTAAACAGTACATAATTTCTGTCACGGCGTAATCGCTTCGAAAGCCGTGCAACCAATTCCTCTTCTCCTCCGCTTTGATAGGCCAGATCTTCATCGCTTAAATGGTTGTATTTTCTAAGAAGTTTAAGCTTTAGGGTATCCCACTGCTCACTGCTGATCTTTAATTCGTCCATTTTCAAAATTATTTTATCAAAAGTAACCGAAAATGCCTGCTTAAACAAATCGATATAGCACCTTAGGCTCGAAAATTGCTTGTCACCTGAAGTTTATTTATACATATTATAACATAATTCCATGTTTATGAAAAAGATTATCCTTTCACTGCTATTCATCTGCTCAGGTGCGCTGGTTGCCTCTGCTCAGCTACTTCCTTCCGTACAGTTCGGTTTGAAAGCAGGAGCCAATTTTTCCAATCTGAAAGACGTATCGGTGAGCTCTGAAACCCGTACCGGCTTACTGGGGGGTGTTTGGGCTCGTGTGGGCGCAGCCGGATTCCATTTCCAGCCGGAACTTTATGTAAGTTCAAAGGGGTCGAATGGAGCAGGAGATCAGGGCGACTCAAAATTCACTACGGTCGATGTCCCTCTTTTGCTTGGAACCCGTATTGGTTTAGGTCCGATCGCCGGCCGCGTACAGGTGGGTCCGGTAATCAGCTTTGTGCTGGATGAAGAAAACTCCCTTGGCGATGCCTTGAGCGATGCAACTCGTTTCAATGAGTACAAGAATCAGCAATTTGCTTTAACGGGCGGCGTCGGTGCTGATATCAGCAAATTGCGGGCAGATTTACGTTATGAGCACGGTTTGAGCGATGTTTACTCAGGCAACGGCGATAACAACGGTAAGTTGAAGCTTTGGACATTAAGCATTGGTTATCGCCTGTTCTAGTGATCGTTTTTAGCCGCGTATGTTATATTCTCGGCTTCCAGCTTTTCCAGCCTTTTTTCAGCGATCTTATTGGTTTCGTATATCCTGACAGTAATCAGGAAATACGAAAGAAGTAAGGGACCATAAACCAGTCCCATCAGTCCGAAAAGTGGTATCCCTATTATTACCCCCACAACGGTAATAATAGGGTGTATATCACCTACCCGCTTGGCAATGATCAGCCGAAGTACGTTGTCTATATTGGCAATGACGATCAACCCAAAAAGCAGCATTCCCACACCATTAAAGGTATCGCCTTGTATAATGGTCAGGATACTTGCCGGTACGAAAATGATGGGCGCCCCAATCACAGGAATGAAAGACAAAATAGCGGATATAACGCCCCAGAAAATCGGATCGTCGAATTCGAAGTACCAATATCCCAGGGTCACCAGCATTCCCTGGAAAACCGATATTAACCCCTGACCCAACACATTCGAATAGGTAATATTTCGTAGCTCCCGTCCGAACCGAAGGGCGTTCTCCTGTTTAAAAGGAGAAAATCGTAGAAGGCCCGCCTCAAACTGGCGATGATCAACCAGTACAAAATAGAGCAGGAAATACATCACCGCAATACTCAGCAGCAAATTCGCTGCACCACCCAGCAGGGAAGTGAAAATACTACCTGCTGATGAAAAAATATTTCGCAGCGTATCCTCGAGCAGGTCGGGTTGGTTTAGTTTGTCGCCCGCAAACTCTTTCACCTTTCCCAGTATCAACTGGATCCATTCCGGATTGTCCTGTATTTCCAATATCTTACTGATAACCATGGAACCGACGCCGAGCACCGGCAAGATAATCACCAGGAACGACGTCAGAATGATGAAAATAGCTGCATAGCTTTTCCCCCAGTTCCAGCGGTTTATGATGTGCAGGAAGGCCGGGCGAAAGATGGTATACATAACCATGGTGCCAAGAAGAGCACCAAATATGCCCCGAATCGAGTACACAATAAAGCCTCCCAACACAACGATCAGGGCAAGGGTGAAGTAATTTCGCTCCTTTTGGTTGTATAAAGGGAAAGGCATAGGGGTAGTTTCTAAGAATGTTTATTAAAAATTTGGTTTTCTCTTTTCAAGAAAGGCGGAAACACCCTCAATAAACTCGTCGGTTCCAAACAAACCGGAAAATTCATCTATTTCAATTTCATAGCCTTCCGGCTCTACAGACGCGTTGACTGCACGGATGGCCGCCGCAACAGCTTTCGGTGAACGAGTGTAGATGCGCGAAAGCATCGTCTGCGCCCTGGTCAGAAGTTCATCAGCGCTTACCACCTCATTAACCAGTCCCATTGCCAGAGCTTTGTCGGCCGCTATCATGTCGCCGCTCAAAATCATTTCCAGCGCGCGGCCTCTGCCAACCAGTTGTGTTAAGCGTTGGGTTCCTCCATAACCGGGAATTAATCCGAGAGAAACTTCAGGAAGTCCTAATTTTGCGCCCTCGGCAGCGATCCGGATATGACATGCGAGGGCCAGCTCTAGACCACCACCCAAAGCAAAACCGTTAATTGCCGCTACGATCGGTTTGGACGACTCATGAATCAGGTTAAATACCTTGTTATGTCCCTCTCTGGCCAGATCGCGGCCCTCCTCCACCTTAAAGTCGGCAAATTCAGCAATATCCGCACCCGCCACAAACGCCTTTTGTCCCTGCCCCGTTAGCAAAATGCCTTTCACCGCATCGTCCTTAAATGCACTGACCAAAGCCAGGTGTAATTCATTCAAGGTTTCTTTGTTCAATGCGTTTAGTTTTTTTTCACGGGCGATGGTGATGATACAGGTTCCCTGATCAAAGCTGATGATCAGATTATGGTAATTTTCTTTCATACGACTTTAATAATTTCTGTTCTGGAAGGTCCAGTTCTGAATATATTCCACGATTGCCGTCATAGGCGTACCTGGCGGGAAAAGTTCGCCAACTCCCATTTGCTTCAACGTGCTCATATCTTCTTCCGGAATGATTCCGCCGCCGGTGATTAATACGTTTTCAAGGCCTTTTTCTTCCATCAGGCGAATTATTTTAGGAAACACCGTCATATGTGCGCCCGATAAGATTGAGATACCGATGGCGTCCACATCCTCCTGCAAGGCGGCGTTCACCACCATTTCCGGACTTTGCCTTAACCCCGTATAAATTACTTCCATGCCGGCGTCGCGCAGCGTGGTGGCAATAACCTTCGCTCCACGATCATGGCCGTCGAGGCCTACCTTCGCCACTAAAACACGGATGGGTCTGTTTAGTTTGCTCGTCATAATTCTTTTGTCTAAGTTAAAAAATAATACAGTAACCCGAAGCATATAGAGCGCGATAACGTTTTCTCATATCTTGATAAATTTTCCTAATAGTTACGTTTCTTGTAAAAACTAAAATAAATCGGTATCTTTGTATGCAGCAAAGAGGAGAAACCTATGAATATGAAAAGAATCCTGCGCTTTCCCATCCTCAGCCTTACCGTAATTGCCATTCTTGCGTTGAGCTGGGTACCCGTTAATCCCGAAAGCGACCCAAACCTACTACCCGAGAAAGAATCTGTCGTCAGTGCCGCTACAGTCCTGGATAATCAGGTCCGTATCACCTATGAAAACCTTCAATTAGAAAGGCACGGTCTTTCTTTCGACGTTTTTGAGAAAGCCTATACCGGTTATCTAAACCTTCAGTATTCCGACAAAGTTCGGTCGGATGCATCCGTGTTAAGTATTGCCGACTTCAGTATATCCAGTAAGAAGAAACGTCTTTGGATTGTTGATCTGGATAAAGGCGAATTACTTATGAATACCTGGGTATCGCACGGACGTGGAAGTGGTGGCGATATAGCTACCGATTTTTCAAATACCGTTAATTCCCATCAGAGCAGTCTCGGTTTTTACGTTACCGGCGAGGTTTATTATGGTAAACACGGCCGTTCGTTACGCTTGGACGGTATGGATCAGGGCTTCAATAGCCGTGCCCGCGAGCGTGCGATTGTAGTTCATGGAGCTTCCTATGTCAGTGCGCAAGCCATCAAGAATCTAAACCGTTTGGGTCTTAGTCATGGATGTCCGGCTGTTCCACTCGAGCTGACGGATCAGATTATCGATATCGTGAAAGACAAAACGGTACTTTATGTGCACGCGGATGAGCCAAAGTACCGCTCTGTCTATCTGGATTCGGAAACTGCCGGAAAGCATCTGCTTGCCCGCGCAGAATCTGCCGGTCTTCAGGCAGCTTTATAGTGTAAGCCTCTGCTGCACTGCAGCGATATCGGTTACAGGTACGAATACAATACCCGGTCAATACCATAAACGTCGGAATGAAAGTGTAGCTTATTATCTTTCCATTCTACCGTTTTATAATCGAGTACTACCTGTGTCTGCGGAGAAAGGGCAATATCAGTTGCACGCTGCTTTTCAGGCGATTCCATGTTTGATTTGATTACCGAAAACTTATCACTCTTACCGAAGAGCAATTCGGCGAGTTCCAGTGGCTCAGCTACCCGCACGCAGCCATGGCTCGAAGCCCTTACCTCGCGATCGAATGCAGCCTGCGCTGGTGTATCGTGCAGGTAAACCGCACTATTGTTCTTAAAAAGAAATTTAATTTTACCCAGGGCATTATCACTTCCAGGACGCTGTCTGAATCGGAAAGGGAGGTTGTCGGGACTGTAAGACGACCAGTCCATATTTTCCGGATCTTCAATCACCTTTCCATCCTGGATAACATCAATACCCGCATTGGAAAGATAAAAGCGGTCGTTCTGTACAAGCTTCAATATCTCTTTTCCCGCGATACTTTCAGGGATATTCCATACAGGATTTACCTGGACGCTATGCATCATGCTGGCTAATACGGGGGTTTCATGCGAATGTGGCTGGTCTTTCAGGCGTCCGTTTTCCGAAAAAGAAACCTTGCCACTGTTATTACGACCGGTTCCCACTACCACTTTCATGGATTTTCCATTTTTCCCGTCCTTATAGAAGTCGAGTCGGAAGGCTGGTATATTCACATAAACCATCGTGGCAGTATCTATATCCTTATGCTTCCAGCGGGCGCGTTCCAGGTTGACCATCAAGGTTTTTGCGGAATCCCCACTCGCCGATTTCAACGCTTCTTGCATAGCTTTATAGGCGGCCGACTGAGGCTGAATGCTGTCAATCAGATTTTTAAGATCCGACGAGGCCAGGACCTGATTACGGAAAGAGCTGTCGGCTTTCTCCAGCTCGATGTAGTAGCGCTGAAGTACTTTCTGAGGGTCTAATGCGCCGAACTGCAAAGTACTGGCGTATTTCAGCAATGCGTTTGCAGTAGCCACTTCCAGTTGAGCTACCTGTTGGTAAGCTGTTTCCAGATCCGTAATAGCATCCTTTGCACTTACCTGTTGCAATAACTGCTGATAGGCCGGGGCACCAAAGCGTTCGGGGTTTAAACCATGTTCAGGAGCCTGGCTTAGCTCTTGGGCAAAAAGCTTCAAATGTTCATCGGCAAAGAACTTTTCAAGCATCACTGCACGATAGCCATGGCTTTGATAATAGTTTTTCAGAAACTCCCTTTCCGATAAATTTTCGGCATCCTTTTCTAAAACCGACTGAATCCGGGCGGCCAGTTGCTCTTCTTCAAGGTCCTTATAAATTTTGTTCTTGGTTTCTTTGGATAAAATCCGGTCTATAGTCGCTTCCCGGTTACAAGCAGAAAATAGTACAAGCGTTAGAATTGCAGTTAATAGTATATTCCAGTTTTTAAAATTCATAGTGGCGTGTTTTTATATCTGATAGGCTCAGAAATACAATAAACTTGCCAAGAATGAAGTTAAGTGCTATCGGGGTGTGCTGGGGGTGATCCGTAAACCTACATCGGAAATGCCCGGGAGCGGACTTAAACGCATATTGGATTCGAGAGTAAAACGGTAATGGCCCGTGTCCGGAAACCGGTAATTCCGCAGGAATAAGGCTTGGTGAGCATATAGTTTTCCTGCACTTTTCCCCGTCCATAAGCCATCCCTGTCAGCCAGTTTCATACCCACCCGGTAGCTGGTTCCGTGCTGGCCTTCTTTTTCCAGCCGAACTCGTACATAAACCTTCGAGAAAGGGAATTCTGAACTGTTGCGCAGGTTCAGGTATACATCATACGGTATTGCAGTATCCTCGATTTTGACCTCAAATTCAGGCTGCTGGGTAGCGGACCAGAGGTTATCGGTTATCGCTTCGTTTCTATCGAGCAGGGCTTCATCTGTGCAAGAAGTGAAGCCCTGTAGAAGTAACATGCAAAGCAAGAAAACCGGCCCCTTCAGCAATATCTTATCCTTCATTGGGATTGTTCGCTTGGTTAGGTTTTCGCGGACCGCTCCTTGAGTAGCGCTTTTTCCTGCGATTCTGTCCTTCCTTTGCTACATTTTCTGTACCTGCTTCGGTGCGCGGAGCCGTTTTCGTTTCTGCAGCCGGTTTATTCGCAGGTCGCTTTGGTGCCGGTTTTGTTGTTGCCGGCCTCGCAGTTGCTGATTTCATAGCAGCTGGTTTTTCCGTCTGCGTCTTATCTGCTGCCACGGGTTTTTCTGTCCGCTTTTTATTTTTCGATCTGCCTTTAGACGAACGTTTACGGCCACGGGTGTCATCCATCCTGGTAAGGCTATCTTGTCCAACCACGTTTTCATAATCGAAAGTACGCTCCTTCGGTTTAACCTCAATTTCTACCGTTAAATCCCGAATATCTTCGGGCTTTAATCCCTGCTGATTTTGAGCCTGAATTTCCCTTACACGATCAATCGTCAATGGAACCCAGCTATCATCCCCCTGGAAACTAAACCACATCAATTTCTTGAATATGTCCGTTTTTTGAAGATAAGCATTCCCTTTAACGGTTTCCAGTCGGTTAATGTTGGTCGGGATGTCGCGAAGCGCGTCCATATACGTATCCAGCTCATAATTGAGGCAACATTTAAGTTTCCCACACTGTCCGGCCAGCTTCAAGGTATTCAGCGAAAGATTCTGGTAGCGTGCCGCCGAGGTTGATACCGTTTTGAAATCGGTCAACCAGGTTGAACAACATAATTCACGTCCGCAAGAACCAATTCCGCCAAGTCGCCCTGCTTCCTGGCGCATACCAATCTGCCGCATTTCAATACGAATCCGAAAAGCTTCCGCCATCCGCTTAATAAGCTCCCGGAAATCCACGCGGCCTTCCGCCGTATAATAGAAAGTAGCTTTTGATTTATCGCCCTGATAGTCGACATCACTGATTTTCATCGACAGTCCGAACTCCAGCGCAAATGTTCGGGCTTTGTGCATGGTTTCCCATTCAAGCTTTTTGGCCGCCTCGTACTTCTCCACATCCGTGGGCGTCGGCTTGCGGTAAACTTTTTTAAGAACGGCATCTTCCTTGACGTTATGCTTCTTCAATTGAAGGCGAACCAGTTCGCCCATGAGCGATACGTGCCCCACATCATATCCACTGGTGGACGACTCAACCACCACCATTTCGCCCATTTCCAGGTAAAGGTTCTCGTGATTGATAAAAAATTCTTTTCTTGACCCTTTAAATCGTACTTCAATAATGTTAAAGGGTTTATAGCTGGATGGCATATCCATATCAGACAGCCAATCGTAAACATCTAATTTATTGCACCCGTTCGTGGCGCATGTGCCATTGCTCTGGCAACCTTTTGGTGAACAACCCCCACCGGATGAACAACTACTGCATCCCATAATCTATATATATTGAGTCCCTTTCGGGAGCGTTTGATATTTTAAAAATAATATAAGCTGCAAAGATACATCTAAAAATAAGATTTTCGGATTGGCGTTCCGCTCCACGTGATAGCTTGCTTTCTCGAATTCAGCCACCACCGCTTCTATCTCTGCCCGCGAATAGCGCGTGCCAAATTTGCTTGCAAACTCCTTTTCGGCTTCCGGCAAAAACACCAGTTCCGGTAAGCCCTCCTGAAGTAATAAAGCCTCACGCATCATATGGATCGCGTAAAGCAAAAAACTCTTCTGACCTTCCCTGCCCAGTTTGGTAAGACGACTATCAATAAAATCAATCAGCACCAAACCCTTGTCGGTTGCACAGGCATTCATCCAGGTACGCAGCAAATCGAGGTGATTATTGATTTCTGCACCCATCAGTTGCAAGGCTTTCTGTATGTCGCCGTCACTAATGTAGGCAATTTGACTTGCACGAGCCTCATCCAGGTCCTTCTTTTTTATCAGATAGTCGCGCACGTCCGCCTCCTTCAGGCGATTCACCTTTACCAGCTGCGTCCGCGATAAGATCGTGGTCAGAATCAGATCCTGGTTTTCGGCCACCAGCAAGAAAAGAGTGTTGGCAGGCGGCTCTTCTATCAGCTTCAGCAGGGTATTGCCCTGACGGTCTAGATACTCGGGCAGCCACATAATCAATACTTTGTATTGGCCCTCGTAACTCTTTAAGCTTAATTTTTTAATAATTTGATGGCATTCCGCAATATTGATATTGGCTTGCTTCGATTCCTCTCCCAGGTAATTGCGCCAATGGTCCATATTCAGGAAGGGATTGTCAAGAAAAACCGTGCGCCACTGCTCGATATAGGTAACCGCAGTCTCTTCTTTCTTTTTTGCGAAGAAGGGATAGGAAAAATGCAGATCGGGATGGATAAGCTTCTGATATTTCCGGCACGAGGAGCAGGAAGCACAACTGTCGTCCAATTGTTTGTCTTCACAATTCAGGTATTGTGCATAGGCCAGGGCTAGTGCCAGGCTGCCGCTTCCGGTAGGGCCCAGGAACAGTTGCGCATGGCTCACGCGATTATCCCGAACGGTTTGGATTAAGCGTTCCTTTAAGGCCTGCTGGCCAACAATGTCCTTAAACTGCATATTTTGCGGAAATCTCTTTAATTTCTAAGCTGTATCTTTGCTCCTAAACAAAGATAATAAAAATGAGGATAATGGCTTTTGATTATGGAACAAAACGGATAGGGATTGCCGTGACCGATCCGATGCAGATCATTGCCACAGCTCTCACAACGGTTAAATCGCAGGAGTGCATGGCCTTCATAAAAAAATACCTCGAGACCGAGCCCGTCGAGAAATTTGTTGTCGGCCGTCCCCTTCAGATGGACGGGAGCCCTTCTGAATCCGCCCAGCACGTCAAGGGCTTTATGACCAGCCTGAAAAAGAATTTCCCTCATATTCCCATCGTCACGATCGACGAGCGTTTTACTTCCAAAATGGCTTTTTCTACCATCGCCCAAAGCGGCCTGAAGAAGGCAAAAAAGCACGAAAAGTCGCTGGTCGATCAGGTTTCAGCCGTGATAATATTGCAAACCTATATGGAAAGTTCGTATCTTCACTAGGATTTTTTACTACTTTTGTCGCTATGGATTTGTTTGATAACAGTTTAACCCGTTATTTGGAAGACCATGCTGATCCGGAAAATTCGCTCTTGCAGCAGATAAACCGGGAAACCCACCTGAAGGAAACGAAGGCTCATATGCTCTCGGGACACTACCAGGGAAGGATTCTCAGCCTGTTGAGTAAAATGATCGGCCCCAAACGAATCCTGGAAGTCGGCACGTTTACCGGCTATGCCACGCTTTGCCTTGCCGAAGGCCTTCCTGCCGACGGCATCATCCATACCATCGATATTAACGAAGAATTAGAGGAGCGGGTAAGAAACTACTTCGAAAAATCACCTTTCGACAAACAAATCCGTTACCATATTGGTAATGCATTGGATGTTATTCCAACGCTGGGTGAAACGTTTGATCTGGCATTTATCGACGCCGATAAAAAGAGCAACATCCATTACTATAAAATGATCGTGGAAACCATGCCTTCCGGAGGTGTCATTTTGATCGACAATGTATTGTGGAAGGGCAAGGTTTTACAAGAAAATACCGATTCCCAAACCGAACTGATCTTAAAACTTAACCAAGAGATAGCATCAGATACCCGGGTAGAAAAACTTATACTACCCGTGCGCGACGGACTATTGCTGGTCCGCAAGCGATAAACTCAATAAACAACACCTATGGAAACTAAAAAGTACGTACACAGGGTTTTTATCAGCATCATCGTTCTGGCTTTATTTTTACCCGGGCAGCTCTTCGCTCAAAAAAAATACACCCCAAACTCCTACATCCAGGCACATAAGGATGCCGCCGTAAAGTACATGAAGGAATTCGGCATTCCTGCCAGTATCATCCTCGGTATTGCCTACCACGAAAGCGCCCATGGCAACAGCAAGCTGGCGAATTATCTCAACAATCATTTCGGCATCAAAGGAAAAAACGACAGTAAGGAAATTCGTTCTGCCTACAAAGGTTACGACAGCGTTGATGAATCCTATCGCGATTTTGTCCGCTATATCGAAAGCCGTAAGCAATTCAGCGGGTTAATCGACAAGTATGGACCCGGCAATTATAAGGACTGGGCTTTCGGTATCGCTCGCGGTGGTTATGCCTCCAGCAAGACCTGGGCGTCCCAGGTAATTGCTATTATCGACAAGCATAAACTCTACGAGCTCGATGAGCTTCCTACTTCGTCAACGAAAGGAACGGTGGCCGGAACCTCTTACAAGGTCCGCAAAGGCGATTCTCTCAGTCAGATTGCACGCCGCCATAAAACCACGGTTGCCGAGATCAAGAACAAAAACAATCTACGCAGCTCCAACCTTCAGGTCGGACAAGAATTAATGTTATAAGCTTCCTCTATGCGAAAGGTCTCCGTTTTTCTCCTGTTCATCGTGCTGTTCACATCCTGTCTGTCGAAGAAGGATGCCATCCGTACCGGACAGCGATATCCGGCCGCCGGTCAGCAAACTTACCCTGGGCCATCCAAAGGTAAACCTGGCAAGCAAAGCAGCCAAACCCTTACGCGAAGCTCCACAGCGGAGGCTTATATTGAACGTTTTAAAGACATCGCCATTGCCGAAATGAATACCTACGGCATTCCCGCCAGCATCAAGCTTGCCCAGGCGCTCCTGGAATCGGGAAATGGCAACTCTACATTGGCCCGAAACTCCAACAATCACTTTGGAATCAAATGCACATCCAACTGGCAGGGGCGTACCGTGCTGAAGGATGACGATAATCCGGACGACTGTTTCAGGGTGTACAATAATCCGGAGGAGTCGTTCCGCGACCATTCTGAATTTCTGCTACGTAAACGCTACGCAGCTCTTTTCGAACTCGACAAAAACGATTATGTAGGCTGGGCAAGGGGCTTAAAAAAGGCCGGCTACGCCACTAACCCACGTTACGCCGAACTTCTGATCAGCTTAATTGAGCGCTACGAACTTTACCGTTTCGATCGTAGCGAAAGTCCGAGAGAGAAAAACCGCAGGGAAGAAGCCGTTTTTACTGAGTTGGTGGCTGAAATTCCGCAGGAGGCCAGAAAAGAAGAAGCCAAGCCGACCGTTGCCATGACTATTCACAAAGTTCAATCGGGCGACACCCTTTATAATATCGCCCGGAAATATAACCTCAGCGTCGAGGAATTGAAAATTCTGAACAACCTGAACGGCGAATCCATCTTGCTCGGTCAACTCCTATTGGTATCCAAATAATCCCATTTGTTAAAAACTGTGAAATAATTCCCACATCGCAATTATCTTCTTAGTTTTACTATCTTGAAGAAGCTGGGACTCCTTATCTGCGCCATTTTATATTCAGGACTCTTGCTTGCACAGCAGGAAGTCGACGGAATTGTATTTGATACCGACACCAAACAGCGGGTAGCCAAGGTTTATATTTACAACACCCAAAATAAGACCGGCACGTTCAATAACCTGAAAGGCGAATTCCGGCTGAAAGCCTCCAAAGGGGATGTACTCATTGCCGCCACCGAGGGCTACTATCCCGATACGCTTACCCTGAAGGACGATGCCACCATCCTTCTCTTTCTCAAAAAATCATCCATTATGCTCCGCGAAGTAAGCATTGTGGCGCGAAAGTCGCCCGACGATATCCTTCGCCAGAAGCAGGAAGACTATAATACTGCCTACAGCAAAGGCGATCCCGGGAGCTTGCTTTCCGTGGGGAATTCCGGGGCTGGCCTGAGCATTGATGCGCTTTATTCCATTCTGAGCAGGGAAGGTAAAAACGCCCGCTACCTTCAGGAAATTATTGAACGCGATTACCAGGACGATATCATCGACTACCGCTTTACCCCAGAGCTGGTCAGCGCCAATACCGGTTTAAAAGCCGGGGAGTTGGATGACTTTATGCAGCAGTACCGGCCGTCTTATTATTTTATTCTAAACAGCAGCGATTATGAACTGGCCCTGTATATCCGGTCGAGCTACCAAAAGTATCGGCAGAATCCTGCAGCCCGCCGGCTGCCGCCTTTAGAGGCTGATAGCCAAAGTTCCGATTCACCATAATAATACGATCACTTTGATTACTTTTGCTATATGAAATATATTTTTACCTTTTCTGCACTGTTGTTAATCGTACACGGATCGGTGTTTGCACAAGATCTCGACCGTCTGCGTCAGGCCCCCCAGAAGGAGGGGTTACCCGTCAACGCACCTGAGTTAGAAATCGAAGAAGTGGTTATTCCGCAAAGTACCCTCAACCTGAAAGTAGATTACTGGCGTACGTGGACCAGTTTCGGGATTAACGCCAATCAGGCATCTTTCAGTGAAAACTGGAATGGAGGAGGGGTTAACTCTATTTCTGTCGGCGGTTTTCTCGACCGCAAATCGACATACACCAAAGATGATAAAAACTTTACCACGCAGCTGATCCTGAATTACGGGATGCTGAAAAACAAAGATCAATTGTCGCGGAAAAGCAATGACCGGATTTTTTGGGACAATAAAGCCGGCTTCAAATTATCTAAATCCTGGTCGCTCTTCGCTTCCCTGGCCGTCGAAACCCAGTTTGTGGAGGGATACTCGTACTACCGCGATGAAGAAGGAAACGACACCCGCAGCGAAAATCCGATATCCAATTTTATGGCACCGGGTTATATCACGGAATCCGTCGGTATCGAGTTCACACCCGATAAAACCTTCTCCCTTCGTTTCGGTACCGGAACGGCAAGGCAAACCCTGATTCTGGACGACCGCCTGGTATTCGAAGACCGCAAGAGTTTTGGGGTCGACACGGGTAAAAATTTCCGGAACGAACTGGCTTTTCAGCTGGTAGCCAACCTCAACCGCAATCTCAGCGAAAATATTAATATCACCAGTCGCTATGCTTTTTTCGCCAATTACAACGAATTCGGTAAGGCCAGTCACCGTCTTGACGCTACGCTGACCAGTCGGGTAAGTCGGATTATTAACGTATCTTTAAGCGGTATTCTTTGGTACGATAAGAATATTGACGAAAAAGTCCAAACCAGTCAAACACTCGCGCTGGGCATTATGTATAAATTCCCACGTTAGTCAGCTGCGTATATCCACCGCCTATGAAGTCACTGAACTTATTTATCATCGCCTGTCTGTCCTTAAGTCTGGTCGCATCCTGTGCATCCAAGAAGAACATATATGCCGAAACCAATAAAGTTCATATACAGCAGGTAGAAAAAGCTGCTGAAACCATTAAAGAGCCGCTTCCGCCGCCGCAGCCTTCTCCGGAGGTCTTCGTGGCTGACGTGAAAGGGAAGCGGAGTGACCTCGATTGGGTTGGAACCGTACACTTCGATATGCGCCGGCCCAGTTTTGTGATTATTCACCATACCGCTCAGCAAAGCCTGGAACAAACCCTGCGTACGTTTACGCTCGACCATACCAAAGTCAGTTCACATTATGTAATTGGTCGCGACGGAAAAACCGTACAAATGCTGAACGATTATCTGCGTTCGTGGCATGCCGGCAGTTCCCGATGGGGGAAGGTAACCGATATGAATTCTCATTCCATCGGAATCGAACTCGATAACAACGGTTCTGAGCCCTTTTCGCCCGTGCAAATTAACAGCCTGCTGCGCTTGCTCGATACCCTGAAGACCAACTACCGGATTCCTGCGCAGAATTTCCTGGGTCATGCCGACATTGCGCCTACCCGGAAACAGGATCCCAGTGTGCATTTTCCCTGGAAGCTCCTTGCTGAAAAAGGTTTCGGTTTGTGGCCCGATGAGGCCTTAACTCCTCCTCCGGCTGATTTTAATCCGGGCATAGCCCTCCAGTTGATCGGCTACGACACCCGTAACCTGCAGGCTGCCATTGTCGCTTTCAAACGGCACTATGTGCAAAGCGATGTGTCGCCGCAACTGACCGACTACGATTTAAGGGTCTTGTATAACCTGCTGTTGAAACAGGAATAAGAGTGATAAGACGAAACCCAGATAAGAGGTTATAAAGCAAAAAATCCCGTGTATACGGGATTTTTGCTTTATAATAAGACTTGCCGATGCTTTATTTTCCGGCGGCTTTCGCCCAGTTATCACGCAGACTTACGGTGCGGTTAAATACAAGCTTGTCGGCTCCACTCAGTTTGTCGAGCGTAAAGTATCCCATCCGGATAAACTGATAGCCTTTTCCGGGAGTTGCATGGAGCAGATCGGGTTCGATATAAGCATCGATCACTTTAAGGCTGTCAGGGTTGAGGGTTGCCTTGAAATCCTCTTCTGCAGCCGGATTCTCTACCTGAAATAATCGATCGTAAAGTCGCACTTCAGCCGTTTTTGCATGTGGAGCGCTCACCCAATGGATGGTGCCTTTCACTTTCAGGCCGCTGGTATCTTCACCGCTTTTGGAGCCCTCAATATAAGAACAGTAAATTTCCGTAATTTTTCCGTTTTCGTCCTTTTTAAAATCATCGCACTGAATGATATAGGCATGTTTCAGGCGAACCTGTTTGCCAAGCCCCAAACGGAAGAATTTCTTGGGGGCATCCTCCATAAAGTCGTCACGCTCAATCCACAATTCCCTGCTAAAGGGTATCGGGCGCTCGCCTTCTCCACCCTCTACTTCCGGGTTATTCTCACCCGTCAATATTTCCTCTTTCCCCTCCGGATAATTGGTGATAATCAGTTTGACCGGATCCAACACAGCCATTCTTCTCCAGGCCGTTTTATTAAGATCCTCGCGAATGCAAAATTCCAGTAAACTGTAATCGATGATGTTTTCCCGTTTGGCCACACCGATCTTCTCGCAGAACGTACGGATACTCGCCGGTGTATAACCGCGTCTTCTGAATCCACTGATGGTCGGCATGCGTGGATCGTCCCAACCATCTACAAGCTTCTCATTCACCAGTTGCAGCAGGCGTCGCTTGCTCATTACGGTATAGTTCAGGTTCAGGCGGGCAAACTCATATTGTTTCGACTCATAAATGCCTATATTCTCAATCAGCCAGTCGTACAAAGGCCGGTGCGGAATAAACTCTAATGTACAGATCGAATGTGTAATCTCTTCAATAGAATCGCTCTGCCCGTGTGCAAAATCGTACATCGGATAGATGCACCAGTCGCTCGCCGTACGGTGATGATGCGCATGCTTGATCCGGTACAACAAAGGGTCGCGTAAATGCATATTCGGGTTAGCCAGGTCGATCTTCGCTCGTAAAACCAATTCTCCGTCCGCATATTTTCCTGCCCGCATCTCCTCGAACAAACGCAGGTTCTCTTCCACACTTCTGCTCCGCGCCGGCGTCGGCGTGCCCGGCTCGGTAGGGGTTCCTTTCGCTTTGGCTATTTCTTCGGCACTGCTTTCATCTACATAAGCCAGGCCTTTGCTAATCAGGATCACCGCAAAATCGTACAACTGCTGAAAATAGTCTGATGTATACAGCTCCTGATCCCATTGGAATCCGAGCCATTTAATATCTTCCTTAATACTATCCACATATTCCACATCTTCCGTCACCGGATTGGTATCGTCGAAGCGCAGGTTGGTTTTGCCTCCGTATTTTTTAGCCAGTCCGAAGTTCAGGCAAATCGACTTCGCATGCCCGATGTGCAGATAACCGTTGGGCTCAGGCGGAAAGCGTGTCAGTACCCGTCCGCCATGCTTATTCGACCTTAAGTCTTCTTCTATAATTTCCTCAATAAAATTGAGCGATTTTTCTTCGTTCATAGTCCCGCAAAAGTACGAAAAACTTAAGAAATAACTATCTTTGGCCTCTACGTGAATATATCTGATATTTTAGCACAGTTCAGAAGCAATACCAATGTTGAATCACTGGTAAAGGCTTTGCAGGCAAAGAATTCCAAGATTGCACTTAAAGGATTGATCGGATCGGCAGATGCCATGGTGGCCATCAGTTCCTATCAGCTGCAGGAGCGTCCCTATGTCTTTATTTTGCCCGATCATGAAGAGGCGTCGTACTTTCTGAGCGATATGGAAAATATCCTCGACGGCAACTTGCTTTTTTTCCCTTCTTCATTCCGGAAAGCATTCGATTTTACCCAGCTCGACAGCGCCCAGGTTCTGCAACGTGCTGAAACCCTCAACGCCTTAAATCACAGCAGTGAATTCCCTAAGCTGGTGGTTACTTATCCCGAAGCGCTGGCCGAAAAAGTAATCAACCGAAGCGAACTGGATAAAAACACGCTGAAAATTACGCAGGATACCCAGATTGATATCGATTTTATTAATGAATTTCTCATTGAATACGATTTCGAGCGGGTCGATTTCGTTTACGAACCCGGTCAGTTTGCCATTCGCGGTGGTATTGTCGATATTTTCTCCTTTTCGAACGAATTACCCTACCGGATTGAATTTTTTGGCGATACCATCGAAAGCATCCGCACCTTCGATATTGAAAATCAACTTTCCGTTAATAAAATCCACACCATTACCATATTGCCCAACGTTCAGGCCAAGTTCCTCACGGAAAGCAATATTTCCATTCTTGAGTATATCGAGAAAAATTCCGTACTCTGGTTTAAAGATGTACAGTTTACCCTCGATATCATTAAGGCCGGTTATAAAAAAGCAAGTGCCCTCTGGGCGGCGCTCAGTGCTGAGGAAAAGCAGGAAAACCCCGAATGGATTGATCCAAAATTTAATTTCACCACGGAGAAAATGGTGGCCGACCTGGTTCAGGAATTTCCGTTGATTGAATTTGGTAAGCAATTCTTCTATCAGGCGCAAGAAACCATCCGCTTCGAGCAACGGCCTCAGCCCTCGTTTAATAAAGATTTCAATCTGCTTATCCATCACCTGAAGGAGGGCGACAAGGAAAAGTACCAAACCCTTATCTTCAGCGATTCAGCCAAACAAACCGAGCGGCTCTTCGCCATTCTCGACGATCTGGATAAGTCGGTTACTTTCACCCCCGTGCACCTGGCATTGCGACAGGGCTTTGTCGACGACCAATTGAAGATCCGCGCCTATACCGATCACCAGATATTCGACCGTTACTATAAATACAAGCTGAAGAAGGGCTATACCCGTTCACAGGCCATTACGCTGAAAGATCTGCGCGACCTGAAGGCGGGCGATTTCATTACACACATCGATCATGGAGTCGGTAAATATGCCGGACTGGAGAAAGTAGAAGTGAACGGCAAAGTGCAGGAGATGATTCGACTGGTATATGCCGATAATGACCTCCTCTACGTCAATATCAACTCCCTTAACCGCATTTCGAAGTATTCAGGCAAAGAAGGCGCTGTTCCGAAAATGAATAAGCTGGGCACCGATACCTGGGAGAAGCTAAAGAAAACCACTAAAAAAAAAGTTAAAGACATTGCGCGCGACCTGATCAAACTTTACGCCTTGCGTAAGGCCGAAACAGGGAATGCCTTTTTACCGGACACCTATCTGCAGACAGAGCTCGAAGCGTCCTTCATCTACGAGGATACACCCGATCAGGAAAAAGCGACCATCGATGTCAAAAAAGATATGGAGTCGCCTCACCCCATGGATCGACTGGTATGCGGCGATGTTGGCTTCGGAAAAACGGAAGTGGCCATACGTGCAGCCTTCAAAGCCGTGGCCGATTCAAAACAAGTGGCCGTACTGGTGCCTACCACCATTCTCGCTTCCCAGCATTACCGCACCTTCGTGGAGCGATTGAAAGGTTTCCCGGCAAATGTCGACTATATCAACCGTTTCAAAACCGCCAAGCAGGTAAAAGAAACCCTGGCAAAGCTGGCCGAAGGCAAGGTCGATATCATTATTGGTACCCACCGACTGGTCAGTAAAGACGTAAAATTTAAGGACCTCGGACTGCTGATAATCGACGAAGAACAGAAGTTCGGTGTGTCAGTAAAGGACAAATTAAAGAAACTCCGCGCTAACGTCGATACGCTGACGCTGACAGCCACGCCTATACCCCGAACCCTCCATTTTTCTTTGATGGGAGCTCGCGATTTGAGCATTATCAACACCCCTCCGCCCAACCGGCAGCCGGTTCAAACCGAATTGCACGTGTTCAATGAGACGCTCATTAAGGAAGCCGTAACCTTCGAATTGGATCGCAGCGGACAGGTGTTCTTTATCCATAACCGTGTGAACGATCTGGCACAACTGGGTGGATTAATTCAACGACTGGTGCCGCAGGCCCGGATCGGTATTGCACACGGTCAGCTCGAAGGCGATAAGCTCGAGGATGTGATGCTGAAGTTCATTAACCACGACTTCGATGTGCTGGTAGCCACCACCATCATTGAAGCAGGGCTCGATATTCCCAACGCCAATACGATCATCATCAACCACGCGCATATGTTCGGTTTGAGCGACCTGCACCAAATGCGTGGTCGCGTCGGTCGCTCCAATAAAAAAGCTTTTTGTTACCTGCTAAGCCCTCCGTTGGCGACACTCACCAACGAAGCCCGGAAGCGACTAAGTGCCATCGAAGAATTCTCCGAGCTGGGGAGCGGTTTCAATGTGGCCATGCGCGACCTCGATATCCGTGGAAGCGGGAATTTATTGGGCGCCGAGCAAAGCGGTTTCATTGCCGAGATTGGCTACGAAATGTACCATAAAATTCTGGATGAAGCCATTCAGGAACTGAAGGATGATGAATTCAAAGGCCTGTTCAGCGACGATAAACCGCGCGCGTTCGTTAATTTTACCCAAGTTGACACCGACCTGGAAGTCCACATCCCGAACGAATACGTCACCAACCTGACCGAACGCTACAATTTGTACTCGGAACTATCCAATCTCGAGAACGAAGAGCAACTTCAGGCCTTCAAGAAGCAATTGCTCGACCGCTTCGGTCCTTTGCCGCCAGAAGTGAACGAACTGTTCAATACGCTTAGGTTACAATGGTATGGAAAGGCCATTGGCTTTGAAAAAGTAAGTTATAAAAAGAATGTGCTGCGGGGCTATTTTGTAAGCGATAAGCAATCCCCTTATTTCGAAAGCGAGCGCTTCGGAAAGGTGCTCGATTTTGTTGCCAAGAATCCGTCCATCTGCAACCTGAAGGAAGTAAAGGGAACCTTGCGGCTGGCGTTCGACCGAATATACGATATCAAACAGGGAATTGAAATATTGAAAGAACTCGCCAGTTAATGAATCCCGAAATCCTCGTCGCACTGGTCAACACCCGCATGCCCTTTGGTAAATATAAAGACCGCTATATCTGTAACTTGCCTGAATCGTACCTCGTGTGGTTCCACAGTCAGGGCTTCCCTGCCGGAAAGCTGGGTGCATTGCTGGGTACCATGTATGAAATTCAGCTAAACGGGCTCGAATACCTGCTCGAACCGCTCAAGAAGTCGTACTCCCCCAAACGTTAATAAAGCACCAATGCGCTTAAATATCCTCCACCGCCTGGTATAAAAATTCCTGAAAAGGCTGCAGCGCCTGAAAGCAGGCGAGAATATTCTCCGTCGCATCCTCCCGCATCATGGCGCTGTCAGTAAAGGATGTAGTGGCGGTAAAACTTTTTAAACGCAGAAATTCAATATCCGGATGGTCGGCCGAGTAGCCGCTGGGGGCCTTCTTTAGCCGGTCTTCCTGATCGAGCCTCGTACTTTCCTGAAATAGCGGAGCGCCCACGATCGAGCGAAAATCGGCGCTGTTATAATCAATCTCCTGCCGGATCGCCGCCAGTCGTTCTTTCGAAGGATGCCATAACCCTGCCGTTACAAAGCTTTGCCCAGGTTGGATATGAATGTAATAGCCCGGCAACTCGGTGCTCCGACCGGTTGGGGAATAGGCTGCTGAAAAATATCCCTTATAGGGTGTTTTATCCAGACTGAAACGGATGTCTCGGTAGATCCGGTAAACACATTTGCCGACCGGGATATCCTCCGGAATGCGCTTATCCATAGCCACCAGTCCCTGCAGTATCACCTCCGCGAAATCAGTAAACTGCAGTCTGGCCGCATCAAAACTGTCCCGGTTTGCCTGGAACCATTCGCGGTTATTATTCTTCTGAAGTTGATTCAAGAAATCAAAAGTGCTTTGACGGATGTTCATGGGTTATATCTTATGTTTATGGACCGATTACACGGCGTACTTTCGAATATAGCAAATCTCGCTAAAAGCACCGAAGAAGTAGAACTGGGCTTTGCAGAGGCAGCCAACATTATTTTAGCCGACTACCGGCTCGTGGCCGGAAACACCTGCTTTCAAATTCTTGAGCTTGAGTTTTATTTCCACCAGACGCTCTTTCATCCAGACCCCTATTCGCACGCCTTCCAATATCCCAATCGTGTACAGGCCAAGATGTCGGTCACCGGCTCCTGGTATTTCCACCGCTTCATCGGCATCGAAAAGTATACCCATACCCGCCGCGGGCTTGACCTTACTTATGGGAACGGAGAAAAGCAAGCTTATGGCGGTATCTTGTTCCGGTCGGCCCTACGCGAAAGCGACCAAAAGATCTTCTCTGGTCCTTCAAACCTGATGAAAGCGGTTCTCGATGCGGCATCAGACCCCCAGGGCGTACAGCACCTGGCCTTTAACCTTGAAGAAGGCATGGCCTTTCGGGTCGATTCCGTTATCCGCATGGAACCCAGGGAGAAACCTCTGCCGCTGGACCTGTTCAAAACCAGTCGCTTCGGACTGGGCGATAAGGATCCTCTTTATCGCGATAAGGAGTACCGTTTTTTTTCGGATAGGAAGGTAATTAAGAAAATCAAAGATTTTAGGTATCGACCAACGAGTTAAGCCGTAACCATCAAAAACAAATAAACCAGCGGAGCTGCAATCAGCAGTCCATCGAAGCGGTCGAGAAAACCACCATGGCCTGGAAGAATCGTTCCCGAATCTTTAATGTTATAACTGCGCTTCAGCATCGATTCGGTTAAGTCGCCATAAGTTCCGAAAGCTACAACAATCAAGGACGAAATCAACCAGCGCCATGTTTCCACCTCGGGGAAGAATCCTGAAAGAATAAAGGCAGCTATGCCGCTGATTACCAAGCCTCCAATCGTTCCTTCCCAGGTTTTTTTAGGCGAGTGCCGCTCAAAAAGTTTAGTTTTTCCAAAGCTGCGACCTGCCAGGTAGGCACCTGTATCGCTGGCCCAAAGCATAATCAAAAATCCCAGGGGATACTGATATTGATAGCCGCTGCCGCTCAGGTAAGCCAGCTCGTGAAAGAAGATAAAAGGTACCACGGCGAACAGCACACCCAGGAAAGTGAAGGCAATATTACTGAAGGGCTTTTCTTCTTTTCGGAATAGCTCCAGCCAGAAAATCAGCGTCATCAACGGAACGCAGAAAATATAGAAAAAGTTAAAGTCGGCTTCCATCAGCCGGGGCAGCATAAAGGTCAGAAGCAAACCAGCGCCCAGCGCCATTCCCCCAAACAAATTAGGTTTTACTTCCTCCGTTCTTACAATGCGGTAAAACTCCTGCAGACTCAACAGGCTGATGATCAGAAAGAGAAGCGCGAACGTCCATGCGCTAGCTAAAACCGCCACCACAAGAACCACCACAAATAAAACACCGGTTATTGCACGTGTCTTCATTCTTCGGGCAACTCGTCGATATTTCCCATCTCCTCTATAACGCCAAGCGCATCGGCTTCGCGTTCTTTATGAACATACAGCTCAATCTGTCCGAAGCGGTAAGAAGAGTCTTGCTTGTTCATCACTACGGCATCAATATCGTGTTCCGCGAGTACCTGTCGAATGATTTCTACCCGGAAGAAGTCCGTTCCGGTATATATTTTTTTCCACTCTTTTTCCATTATAAGGGATTTAGTTCCGTTTGTTTTTCGTTGCTTAGTTTGTAAAAGCGTACGAACAAGATCGTGACAACCACGATGCTGACAATATACAAAGGCCAGCTTTCCATCGACTGGTTAGCAATTTCCTCATAGCTTTTTCCCTGTCTGATCATCACAAAGGTATAAATTACTGCTACAGCATTGTTAATAAAGTGCGCAATTATTGGCAGCCAGATGCTTCTACCCCAATACAACATATAACCGAAAGCGGCTCCCATCAACATCCGCGGAAGAAACCCGTAGAACTGCATATGGATCGCACTGAATAGAATAGCGGTAATCCAGATAGCCACATGGGGGTTCTTTGTCCAGCGCCAAAAAATAGGTTGAAGGCATCCGCGGAATAACAGTTCCTCGCCTATGGCCGGAATCACGGCAATCATAAAAATATTAAAGAGCAGCCCTCCGAACGAAGTGGTGTATAATAATTTTTCAGTCAACATTGCCATTTGGTCTTCCTTCGCCCTCATCCACTCTTCAAGCCCACGAAGTGCCTCTGGAAGCTCCATCTGTCTATTAATCATTAAGGAGAGTTCCATCAGCGGACCGGAGAATAGCATAATCCCTACGGCCAGCAGCAGCAGTTGCGATTGCGTAGGCAAAGCGAAATTAAAAAGACCGCTATCCCGGCCTTCAATGCGTCGCTGGAGCAGTGCAGGCACAATAAAAGTTCCGATGCTCGTCAGCGTCTGGAACAATTTTATAAAGTTCAAGTCGCTATGACCGGAAGCCAGAGAGGTGATTTCCTTCATAAAATCAGAGCCATAAAACATAAAGCTAAGGCCTATAGACAGAATTGAAAATACAATGGCTCCTGCCACGACGAGCAACAACAGATAGATGATCGATATAATGGGGTGTTTTTCGTAACTTTGTGCCATTGAATATTTTTAGGTAAAAACTGGTTGAAGATAGGGAATGTCTGTTAAGATAGGAAATATAGATTTGGGAGAATTCCCGTTGCTTTTAGCACCGATGGAAGATGTGAGCGATCCGCCTTTTCGTTTTGTGTGCAAGCAGAACGGGGTGGATATGATGTATACGGAGTTTATTTCCTCCGAAGGACTTATCCGCGATGCGGCGAAAAGCCGGCAGAAGCTCGACATTTTCGAATATGAACGGCCTATCGGTATACAGATTTTTGGCAGCGATATATCTTCCATGCGGGAGGCTACGGAAATTGCCACACTGGCCGGCCCGGATTTGATGGATATTAATTATGGATGTCCGGTTAAGAATGTAGCCTGCCGAGGTGCCGGTGCCAGTTTGCTGCAAGATATTGATAAGATGGTTGCAATGACCAAAGCTGTAGTGGAAGCGACCCATTTACCGGTAACTGTGAAAACACGCCTGGGCTGGGACGATAATACCAAGAATGTGTATGAAGTAGCCGAACGCCTGCAGGATGTAGGGATCAAAGCGTTAAGCATTCACGGACGTACCCGCGCCCAGATGTATAAAGGACAGGCGGATTGGTCGATGATCCGCGACATTAAGCGGAATCCACGAATTCAAATTCCAATTTTTGGGAACGGTGATGTCGACAGTATTGAAAAGGCAGCTGCCTGGCGCATGGAGTACGAAGTCGACGGTATCATGATTGGACGCGCTTCTATTGGTTACCCTTGGATATTCCGTGAAATTAAACACTTCTTTGCTACCGGCGAACGTCTTGCTGAACCCACCATTGCCGAGCGGGTAGATACTTGTCGCACCCATCTGCAGAAATCGATTGAATGGAAGGGGCCCAAAACCGGTATCTTTGAGATGCGTCGCCACTATGCCAACTACTTTAAGGGGATTCCGCACTTTAAGGAATACCGCATGAAGCTGGTAAAATTGGAAGATATCAACGATATTGAAGAGGTTCTCTCTGAGATTGAATCAAACTTTGCGAATTTCGAGCCCATTGCTTAACTTGTGGAAAATTGTTCCATGGTTACACAAATCACAGACGGTGTTAAGGTTTCTGTAGAAACGGTATATCAGTCCGAATACTCCAATCCGGAAAACGAGCATTTTATGTTTGCCTATCACATCACGATTGAAAACGTTGGGGAGCACAGCGTCCAGTTGCTTCGACGGCACTGGATTATCTACGATTCAGGGGGCGGCGATAAGCGCGAGGTTGATGGCGAAGGTGTGGTTGGGCTGCAACCTGTGATTGCACCCGGCGAAAAGCACGACTACGTATCGGGTTGCAATTTAAAGAGTGAAATGGGATATATGGAAGGGACTTACCAGATGCGTCGCGAGGTCGACGGCACCCTGTTCGATGTTCGTATTCCACGTTTCAGCCTGGTAGCCCCCTTTCGGATGAACTAATCGAAATCCATTTCCAATAACACCGGACAATGATCCGAATGTACGGCATCTTTCAGAATTACCGATCGTTTGATATGGTCCTGCAGCGGCTTACTGACCATATGATAATCGATGCGCCAGCCCAAATTTCTTTTACGGGCACCCGCACGGTAGCTCCACCAGGTGTAATGATGCGGGTCGGGATTCAGGTGTCGGAAGGAATCCACGTAGCCCGATTGTATAAATCCTTCCATCCATTCACGTTCTTCCGGCAGAAACCCCGATGATCGCGCATTCGATTTCGGATTGTGAATATCGATCGCGCGGTGGCAAATATTATAGTCGCCCGAAATAACCAGATTTGGAATATCCGTCAGCAGTCGGTTACTGTACTGTTGCATATCGTCCAGAAAACGAAATTTAAATTGCTGGCGCAATTCGCCACTCGAACCCGAGGGGAAATAAGCACTCATTACCGAACAGTTATCAAAATCGGCCCGTATCATCCGCCCTTCCCGGTCGTAGTCGGCTTCGCCGCAGCCGTACTCTACATGCCTGGGCGTAATCCGTGTTAGGATCGCCGTGCCGCTGTACCCCTTCTTCTCTGCCGGATACCAGTAATGCTCATAGCCCAGCTGCTCAATCAGCAATAGATCCAGCAGCTGATCGGGCGACGCTTTAATTTCCTGCAAGCAAATCACATCCGCATCGGTCGCTTTTATCCAACCGATCAGGTCCTTCTTCATAGCAGCACGAATGCCATTTACATTATAGGTGATAATCTTCACTTCGCCAGCTCCCGTTCCAGGCGCCTGACTTCCCCTCTTCTCAAGAGGGTAATTTCCATTTTTTGATCCACCTTCGGTCGGTCGAACTCGTCGGTCACCACCGCGGCAATCGCGTCAATCATTTCAATGCCCTGTACCACTTCTCCGAATACGGTATAGTTCTGATCCAGGTGAGGTACACCTCCAATGGTTTTATAGTATTCCCGGTGTTCCGCAGGAATCTTTCTTCCCGCCAGTCGGGCCACCTCCAGCCGGTCGAGTTCCTCATCCGTAAAGGTTCTTCCGTGTACAACGTAGAACTGCGAAGCGCTCGATGCTTTCTCCGGGTTATCATCCCGCGCCGCTGCCAGCGCGCCTTTTTTATGAAAAAGGCTGTCGTTAAACTCCGCATCTATTCGGTACCCCAGATCGCCTTCACCCAGCTGAACATCTGGTTTCGCATTTTTTGAATCCGGATCGCCGCCCTGGATCATGAAGTTTTCAATTACCCGATGAAAAAGCAGACCGTCATAAAAGTCATCCTTCACCAGCTTTATGAAATTATCACGGTGCTTGGGGGTTTCGTTATATAATTTCAGGATACAAACCCCATAGTCGGTCCGGATCCGGACATATTGGTTTCTGGGTTTTGCTGCAAAGGCTGATGCGCAGAAAAGGCTCAGCAAAAGGATCGCGGTTAATTTTTTAAACATATTAGTTAATTCAGGTTCATTTCTTCAAAATAGTCGATAATCAGCGACTTCATAATCATCTCTTGCTCAAGCAAGGTATAGTTTGGAATAGGCTTGATCAATTTCCAGTGAGGCCAGCCATCCTGGTCCAGGCCTTCCAGCTCATAAAAACCCATGGCACTGAAAAGTTTGCAGTTAGCAATATGCATCAATTCTTCCTTCTGACGCTTACTGAACTTTTTAGGCCCTTGTCCTAACTCCTGTATTCCAATGAGGAATAAAAAGGACTGAATGTCCGGCACATCGACATCAAAGTCCTCCACAATCTTATATTGAAGCTCAACCCACTTCTTATTTACAGTAGCTGCATCCATGCTGCAAATATAGTGATTTTAGAGATGTGAATAATTGATACAGAGTGGGGAATAACTACACGGGTTGGTGTGCACTTTCCAAATCAATTTGGAAATTTTCATTGATTTAATCAGTTTTAAGAGATAATTGCAAGTTTGGTATGATATTTTCTATAAGTTTAGCAATCGTGTTTAAAAAGATTCACCAAAAATCTTTATTTAAGTATAGTTTGTTTTAGTATCTGAAAAAGAGGTTGTTGTGAAATAACCTCTTTTTTTGTTTGTATTGTTTCTGTTGCACTTTTGTCCACTACGGGAGTGTATTCTATATTGGGACATCTGTAAACCTAAATTCAAAACATGCTTAAAACTTACTTATTTTCATTCTGCTTATTTCTTTTATTATCATTTAGTTCGTGCGAAAAAACGACTGTGGACCCGGCGACTCTTCCGGAAATAAACTTCGGGCTAAATATTCAGTCCGCCCCGGGGGTTCGAAGCGAGCTCGATAGCATATCAAATGAGTTTACAATTCCCGTTGCAACACATTACAAGTTCAAGAATCTTTCTTCTAACCTTTCTGATTTTCGATGGGATTTTGGCGATGGTCAGACTTCAAAGGAGAAATCTCCTCAATTAGCCTATTCGATGCCAGGCACCTATACCGTTAATCTCCAAGGGAAGGACAGAAAAGGTCTGGTACATAGCATAGAAAAAACCATCGTAGTTAAAGAGCATTTGCTTAAGAGGCTTAGCATATCAGGATTTAAATGGGATGGCGGATTCGGCCTGCCCGAGGGGTGGGATAACAATGCGCCTACGGACGTCGTCTTTGAAATCTGGTCGATCGATACGAACGGCCCTTGGCTGAGTGATAGCGGTTTTATAGGAGATCTGGTGTATCGTTCTGAAGTTTTGAAGGATGTACCTAATCCGTCCACAACCATCTGGGGGATTAAAGAGCGCGTGCCTGTAAGTGTGATGGATCTAAGGTTTAAATATGCAATTGCCCTTCGTGGAATTCAAGGTGACTTATCGGTAATATTCTTATCTAATATGTTCAGCGGTATATCGAACTCAGCGTCTGGTTACTTCCGGGCGTACGAGTGGAAAACCGGCGCTTTCTCTAACCAAGTCATTTTGTATTTAGAATTAGATAAGTAGCGTTTCAGGTGATACAATTTTATCAATTTTCTGCCTCAAACTGTGTATTCGCTTCCCCAAAAAAGACTGCTCGATAGGCCTCAAGCCCGCTTGTTATGCGATACGGCCATGTTTTTAGGTTTTGGCATAGTGTTTCCATATACATCAACAGTTAACAGAGTATTGAACTTTAAAAACTTATGAAGATGAAAAAGATAATGTTATCAGCCGCAATTTTGGCTTTTGCCGGAATGGCAACCGTGAATGCAGAAACCGTTAATTCGAAAATTAGTGTAGCAACCGTTATGCAGTTTCAGGACAGAACTCCTGTCAAAGCAGAAGATTTACCAGATGCTGTTAAGGAAGCACTAGCAGGTGAGGAATATTCAGAATGGACTATTAAAGAAGCTTTTGCTGTTGCTCCCGCTGAAGGTGTTCCCTTTTTCGAAATATCACTCCAAAAAGGCGATGAGAATCGCGTAGTGAATTTAAATGAAGCAGGTGAGGTTGTTGATCTTCCTGTAGCAACTCCGGCTTCCCCGTCAGAGCAACCGACTCCTTCGGAGCCAACACCTAGCGAGCCGTCACCTTCACCAACAGAGCCGACTCCAAGTGAACCAACTACTCCGAGTGAGCCGACTGAGCCAACTCCAAGTGAGCCAACTCCTACTGAGATACCTTCATAAGGCAAGCTGTATATCTATGGCAATGGCCAATCATCGAAAGATGATTGGCCATTGCCATAGATATACGTCCAATGGTGTGCTTCATGCTCTACAACGGTGCCTGACAGGGTGATTCAAATAGATCATTACAGGCCGTTCCCTCAACGGACTCCATCGACGGCCATCCGATTGTAAACCTGATTAAGTCTTAATTAAGAATCGTTCGAGACTCGCTTATAATATACCTAACCTTCGGCACGGTTTGGCATAACCTAAAGAGAGATGGAACCCAGTTGACGAGCGGCTTAAATTTGCGTTTAGACTGGGTTCTGACTGGGTTAAACCTGCGTTATCCTAAAACGAGATATAGAGAAGGTATATCCAAAATATATCGCAAACAAGCAACGTTGTGCTTACTTTTCGTGTAAAAGTTTTTCACGTCCAGGAAATAGTGTAGGATCAGTTTTGGAGTTAGCAGGCATTTTATTGTTTGCAGACGGTAGAAACGGGTATCTCAGAGATCTTTAGGATTCACAAATATCTGATAATCTGAGGTCGGGATCGTTTTGTTGGGAGTTCCTGAGATGCGTTCGGACCACCTCGCATGATTTGAATGTGTAAAATTTATTTTTTCCAAGGTTTGAGTAACGAAATGTTAAGAAAATAAAAAAACTATTTTAAAAAATCTTGCGGTTTTCATATTTAGATGTAAATTTGATTATTAGATAAGAAGATGATCCGTTACGACAAATAGTAGTTTAATAGTTAATTAAAAATTTGTTGGCGCATTTAATTGACTCTTGGGTATTGTATCAGAAATCGTACAGTCATTCGACTTGTCACTCACTTAATCATTTCATTTATTAACAACAAACACATGAAACAAAAATTACTAGCTTTCTTCATGGTAGGAGTTTTGCTGATCGGTTCAGCAATGGCACAGGATCGGAGGATAAGCGGGACGGTTACCGCCGAGGAAGACGGACTTGGGCTTCCAGGAGTAACAGTTCAGGTTAGCGGAACTTCGATCGGAACCCAAACGGATGCCAATGGTGCTTTCAGTTTATCAGTTCCAAGTTCAGCTCAATCGTTGGATTTCTCATTTATTGGTTTCGTAAAACAAACCGTTACGATTGGAAATCGTACAACCATTAATGTTAGTCTCGCAACCGATGCCACTCAGCTTGGTGAAGTAGTGGTTACCGCATTGGGAGTTCTCAGAGAGAAGCGTTCATTGGGTTACGCTACTCAGGAAGTTGATGGGGATGCTTTGACAAGATCTAATGAAACTAACGTCGTAAATTCACTTTCTGGTAAAGTGTCTGGTGTTCAAATTACAGGCGCCAGCGGTGCAGTTGGTTCCAGCTCTCGTATTGTCCTTCGGGGTAATAACTCCTTTGGAAACAATCAACCCTTATTTGTAATCGACGGGGTTCCCATCGACAACAGTGCTACTAGTGTGGGCGCTAACGGATCAACAGATTACGGTAGTGGTATTCAGGAACTTGACCCTAACAATATTGAGTCGGTCAACGTTCTGAAAGGTGCAAATGCTGCAGCATTATACGGTTCTCGTGCTGCCAACGGTGTGATCATGATCACCACAAAATCGGGGAAAGGCGAGAACGGACTCGGTATCACGTATTCAGGTGGTTTCTCCGTTGAAAACGTTGCAATTCTTCCTGATTACCAAAACAAGTACGGTCAAGGAAAAACCGGTAGCGAATATTGGTACAAAAGGTCGGGTAGTACTTTGAGCTACAACGATTGGGCTACAGCAAACTCGTATAGATATGTTGACGGTATGGGAAATGGAATTAACGACGACGTGGATGAAAGCTGGGGGCCGCGCTTAGACGCTGGATTATTGATTCCTCAATTCAACAGTCCTCTTTTAGCAGATGGAACCTATGAAGCCACTCCATGGATCTCGCATCCTGGAAATGTTGACGCGTTTTTCCAGACAGGTTATACCTTAGATAATAACTTAGCGATCACTTCAAATTCGGATAAGGGTAATACCCGTTTCTCATACACCAATCAAAAACAGGTTGGTACAATTCCGAATACGGATCAAAAACGGAACACCCTCCAGTTGTCTTCGTCGCAAAACGTGACCGATAAACTAACGGTTGATGCATTGATCAATTATGTAAATACTTCGAATGACAACTTGATCGGGCAAGGATACAATTCTTACAACCCGTTGAACAGTTTGGGAAGCTGGTTTGGTCGTCAGGTGGACGTGGAAGATTTGAAGGCAAATGCTGGTAAAACACTGCCAACCGGAGCCCCATACAACTGGATCTCATTATATCACGATAACCCTTTCGAGTCTGTAAATGATATCTTCAGACAATCAAGAACTAAGGATCGTATTTTTGGTTATGCCTCCGCATCTTACAAGTTCAATCCTTGGGCGAATGTATTATTACGGGTAGGTAATGATTGGTCTTACGAGAATCGTCAGGAGCGTACATCAAACCGTCAGATTGATATGTATCTGGCAGGTAAGAACGGTGATTTTATTCAGCGTGAATACTTTAGAAATGAATTGAACGCTGACCTGATCGTAACCGGACAGGGTGATTTAAATGAAGACTTCAGTTTAAGTTATACTGCAGGAGCAAACTATCGCGACAACAAACTAAAGTATACTATGATATATGCGGAAGATTTAGTTGTTCCAGGTATTTATAACATCTCAAACGTAAACGGTAACCCTCAGGCTGGAAATTCATTAGACCATATCCGGTCGAATAGTTTATTCGGACAGGCGTCCTTTGGTTTTAGAAGCCAGTTGTACCTGGATGTAACCGCAAGAAATGACTGGAGCAGTACATTGCCAGCCGATAACTGGTCATACTTCTACCCTTCTGCCAGTTTAAGCTGGATCTTTACAGAGACGCTTGATCTTTCGAACTCACCATTGAACTACGGTAAACTAAGAGGAAGCTGGGCAAAAGTAGGTAATGCAACAAGTGCTTACCAAACCTTGTCTACTTACCTTGCGTTTTCTCCTGCTTTCGGCGGTGTTCCACAGTTTAGATTGGATCCGAAACTTCCGCCTTTAAACTTGAAGCCGGAGTCGGTTACAAGTTCGGAAATAGGGCTTGAATTGGCTGGTTTCAATAACCGCTTGAGATTTGATGCAACCTACTACGATAAAGTAACTACGAATCAGATTATGGAGATTTCTTTGTCTAAATTTACAGGGGCAAGTTCTCTTTTGATTAACGCTGGAGAGATCCAAAACAAAGGTGTTGAACTTCATTTAGGAGGTACCCTTATTGATCGTGGTGACGATGCATTCCGTTGGGATATAGACGCAAACTGGGCACGAAACAAAAACCAGGTTAATAAGCTATATACTGACCCTACCACCGGACAAGAATTAGCTAATTACCCTATTACTTCTGCGTGGGGTGTAAATATCAGTGCTGTCCCAGGTGAAGAGTTCGGTGTGATTAGAGGATATGCTTATGATCGTAATGAGGATGGAGCCATCGTTGTAAACGCGAATGGTATTCCGAAAATGGTTGCTCAGCAAGAACTTGGAAACATCACTCCTGATTGGGTGGGTGGTTTGACAAATACCTTGAGCTACAAAAATGTAACCTTAAGCTTCCTCATCGATGCAAGAAAAGGTGGTGATTTCTATAGTGTTTCTGATATGTTTGGAGCCTATACCGGAGTTATGGGATTCACGGCTGAAGGAGATATACGTGAAAACGGTTTGATCGTCGGACAAGATGTGTTGAAAGATTTCACCGTAGTTAAAGAAGATGGAACTCCGAATGATATCCGTACATCCGCTAACGAGTTCTTCAAAGGCGTATCATATGCTGGTGGAGGAACAGAGTTTTCGATTATTGACGGTAGTTACATCAAATTACGGAATATCAATATTACCTACAATCTTCCGAACTCGATTACTTCGCGTTATTCATGGTTGAAGGGCGCTGGTGTTTCGCTGTTTGCAAACAACGTTGCAATGCTTTATACACACAAGAGCAATAAAGCAGGACTTGATCCGGAAACTGGATTTGGTGTTGGGAATGACGGTTTAGGTGTTGAGCAATATCAAATTCCGTCGAACCGCTCTATTGGTTTGAAGTTAAACGTTGCATTTTAATCTTTAATAGAATAAGAAATGAAAAATAAATTAATATATACATTGATTTTAGGAATTTTCGTGACTTCCTTCTCAGCCTGTACCAAAGACTTTGAAGCAATTAACACGAATCCTAATAATCCAACCGAAGCACCGCTACCAACACTCTTAGCGTTTGCGCTTCGCGACCATGCATCTGAGTTTTACAATACTTGGGGTGATATGAATGAGCCTTCAACCTATACAGGTCATCTAGCCAAGCACTCTTATATTGATGAGGCTAGATACAACTTCAGACCTAATGTGGTAGAGAACATGTGGACCTATACGTCCCGCCAGCTGAAAAACCTTGACGTTGCGATGACCAGGGCAGAGGCAGAGGGTTCGACAAACATGCAGGCTGCGGCTTTAACTGTTCAATCAATGATTTGGATGGTTGCAACGGATCGTTGGAGAGATCTTCCTTTCAATGATGCTTTACAAGGCGACCAAGGGGTGATATCTCCGACCTACACGAAGCAGGAAGACATCTACCCTGTGCTATTGGAACGTTTGAAAGTCGCTGCGACGATGTTTGATGTTAATGGTGATAATTTGGGAGGCGGCGACCTTTTATTTGACAATGATATTGTTAAATGGGAAAAGTTTGCCAATTCTTTACGCCTTCGTGCTGCAATACGTATATCGGATGTTGATCCTACGCTTGCCAGACAGCACATCGAGGAGATTATGGGAAATCCGGGAACCTATCCGATTATGGAGACCAACGCTGATAATGCATTCATTACCTGGCCGGGAAGTGCTCCATATCAGGAGCCATGGCAACTTGATGAAGAAGCACGTGACGATTACAGCGTTGCTGACTATATGATCAATACGTTGAAAGATTTGGACGATCCACGTCTTCCTGTTTATGCCCGTCCTGGATCCAATGGACAATTTACGGGTGCGCCAGTTGGCCCTAAAGACGAAGAAATCGCTGGGGTTGATAAATCTACCTATTCTAGAATCGGAGCTCGTTTCAGAAGCAACCCCGCAGGATTCTCACCTTTTATGCGTGCATCTGAGATTAAATTCATTTTAGCAGAAGCTGCTGCAAAAGGATTTAATGTTGGGGTGACTGCTGCAAACGCTTATAATGCGGGTGTGACCTTGTCATTACAGGAGAATGGAATTCAGGATGCTGCTATCAGCGCTTACTTGAGCGGTGCTGGTGCTTACGACGGATTAGAGTCAATTCATCTTCAGAAATGGATATCTTTATTCAAGAACGGCCAGGAAGCATGGGCTGAAAGTCGTCGTACCGACGTTCCGGTGATGACTGCAGCAACGGGTAGTCCTTACCCTGGGCACAATCGTCCACCGTTCCGCTACCCTTACCCTACTTCTGAGACGCAATTGAATCAGGCGAATAGTGCTGAGTTTGTTGCTGAAGTTGAGGATAACTTTTGGGGCAAGCAAATGTGGTGGGATACGCGCACAAACGTGAACTAAAGGAAGGTAATTAGAGAACTTTCTATATTGAATAAAAGGCTTGTCCCGTAAGGGGCAAGCTTTTTTGTTTTGAAGCTCATTTCTGTGAATTTGGCTTTTCTCTGGTTTATGTCTGGAATTAATTAATAGGTAAAGGTACATTTCATAAAAAAACACATTTTTTTAGTAGTTAATTACGTGTAGGTCAAACTATGTAAGACTCAGTCTGTTATGGTAGCGGAATCATGTGGGGACATGGTTCATGTATTGTTCACCTTTAACCAAATGAATATGAAACAAAAATTACTAGCTTTCTTCATGGCTGGAGTATTGCTGATCGGATCGGCAATGGCACAAGATCGAAGGGTAAGCGGAAAAGTTGTTGCGCAGGAAGACGGATTAGGGCTTCCTGGTGTAACCGTCCAGATTACCGGTACATCCGAGGGAACTCAAACGGATGCTGAGGGGACCTACACGCTGACAGTGCCGGCGTCGGCTACCACCATCGACTTTTCCTTTATCGGATATGAACGTCAAACGGTTACCATCGGTACCCAGACAACCATTAATGTAACGATGGTTCCAGATGCCCAGCAGTTGGGTGAAGTTGTTGTAACTGCTCTGGGTATTGTCAGGCAAAGAAACGAACTCACTTACGCCGCTCAGCAGGTAAAAGCTGAAGATATCACCCGTACGCGCGATAACAACTTTGTGAATGCGCTTTCCGGAAAGGTTGCTGGCCTTGATATCAGGCAATCAGGAACTATGGGCGGATCAACCAACGTGGTTATGCGTGGTGTGAAGTCGATGACCGGAAATAACCAGGCTCTGTTTGTAGTCGACGGAGCTCCTATCAGCAATGCTAACACGAATTCGTCGAATCAAATGACGGGGCGCGGTGGTTACGATTATGGTAATGCCGCAGCAGATATCAATCCTGATGATATTGCTTCGATGACGGTGCTGAAGGGTGCGGCAGCAACGGCGCTTTACGGTTCCCGTGCTGCAAACGGGGTGATTATGATTACGACCAAAAAAGGTAGGAAGAATTCCATGAACGTAACCGTCAATACAGGTTTAACGGTTGGGAATATCGACAAAAGTACTTTCGCCGAATATCAGAAAGAATACGGTGCAGGGTATGTGAACGACTATACGCGACAGGTTACCGGACGCGGCGGTTATAGTACAGAAAACGGTGGGTTTTGGAACCGGTCGGTTTTCGGCGAAACTTCGCTGATTGTTCCTTTTACAGAAGATGCATCTTACGGTGCGCCTTTCGATCCTAACCTAAGTGTTTACCAGTGGGATGCTTTTGATCCAAGTTCGCCGACTTATGGACAGAAGACACCGTGGGTTGCGGGCAGGAATGACCCTTCTTCTTTCTACCAGACGGGCATTAATGCGACACAAAGTATCACCGTTGACGGTGGTGGTGAAAATGCTACTTTTAAGGCAGGCTATACCCGCAATGATGAAAAGGGAGTTTTACCGAATAGTAAAATCGTTAAAAATATATTCAATCTCGGCGGATCGTACGATCTGAGAACGAACCTGACGGCCAGCGCTTCGGCGAACTTCACGAAGGTAGACGGGCTTGGCCGCTACGGAACAGGTTATGATGGAAATAATCCTAACCAGCAGTTTCGTCAGTGGTGGCAAACGAATGTTGATTTGAAAGAGCAGGAGGCTGCCTATTTCCGAAACGAGCAGAATATCACCTGGAACTGGTCGGACGAAACTGCGACGTCTCCCATCTACTCCAACAACCCTTATTTCTCCAGATATCAGAACTTTCAGAACGATACCCGCAACCGCTACTTCGGTAACTTCGCGTTATCGTGGAAACCACTGGACTGGTTAGATGTATTAGGACGGGTAACCTACGATGGATCCTCTGAAATGCAGGAAGAGCGTTGGGCCGAGGGTGGCGCCGATGTGCCGGGTTACAGCTTATACAACCGGACTTACAGTGAAACCAACTACGATTTATTGGTGAACTTTAATAAGGAGTTAAGCGAAGACGTAACCATTGGCGGTTTGATTGGTAGTAATATTCGCCGCGACCGCGTGAACAGTGTGTTCGCACAAACGGTAGGTGGTCTGGCTTTTCCCGGACTATATTCGTTGTCCAATTCCTTCTCTCCGATGGATGCGCCCGTGGAAGTGTACCGACGCGTAGGTGTCGACGGTATATTTGCGGCAGCCAACGTGGGTTACAAGGATACCTATTTTCTTGATGCTACTATTCGTCGTGATCAGTCGACGACCCTTCCTCCTGAGAATAATACCTACTGGTATCCTTCTATTGCAGGAGGTTTCGTTTTTAGTAACCTGCTTGGGGATGAATCGGTACTCAACTATGGAAAGCTGCGTTTGAACTACGCTCAGGTGGGTTCCGATGCACCGGCACTTAGTTTATACGATACCTATATCATTAATTTCCCATTCGATGGGATTCATCAAACTTCGGTAGGGGCCAATAAGCAAAACCCTAATTTATTACCGGAACGGACACGAAGTGTGGAAGCGGGTTTGGAAGTTTCATTCCTGGATTCGCGACTGGGCTTCGACGCGAGTTACTATAACACCACTTCGTTTGACCAGATCATGGGTGTCAGCGTCTCAACCGCAACCGGATATGGCTTCCGCTTTGTGAACGCAGGTACGATGGAAAATAAAGGTTTTGAAATTTCCGCTTTCGGTGTTCCGGTTCGTACCGAGAATTTTTCGTGGACTATCAATGCAAATTTTGCCAGAAACCGGAACAAGGTGGTTGACCTCTATGAAGAGAACGAAAATCTTCAGATTGCAACGATGCAAGGTGGTTTAACGCTGAACGCCACCAAAGGCCAGCCTTTCGGAACCTTCCGCGGAGTAAACTACGTTTATAACGATGGTCAGAAAGTTGTTGGCGATGATGGATACTACCTAAGTTCTGCGCCCGATCAGGTGATTGGTGATGTAAATCCGGACTGGACGGGTGGTATTCAGAACGCTTTTACTTATAAGAACTTTGCACTGAACTTCCTGATTGATATCCGTCATGGAGGCGATGTATGGTCCTTAGATCAATATTACGGTCAGGCAACCGGTTTGTATCCTGAATCGGCGGGTCTGAACGATCTGGGAAATCCTTCGCGTTTGCCAATTGAAGACGGTGGAGGTGTTATTCTTCCTGGAGTGAAGGAAGATGGGACACCCAATGATATCCGGGTAGAGAATTACGATTCGAACGTAACTCCGTATGGCTATGCTAATAACCCCACTGCAGTAGGATTATTTGACGCCAGCTACGTGAAACTAAGAGAGGCTGCTATTACGTACACCTTGCCAAGCGAGTGGTTGGCGAAGACCAATGCCATCAAGTCTATCGACGTGTCGGTAGTAGGCCGAAATTTATGGATCATTCATAAAAATCTTCCTTATGCGGATCCGGAAGCCGGCTTGAGCTCTGGAAATATTCAAGGTTACCAAAGTGGTGCATATCCGACCGTGCGATCGCTTGGATTCAATGTTCGTTTCAGATTCTAGCATAATTAAATTGAATAAGATGAAAAAGATATTTTTATTTATACTTCCCGCGATCCTGTTGGTTTCGTGTGTGAAGAGTCTTGATGACTATAACATAGATCAAAAAAATCCGGGAGAGGTAACTGCAGGCTCACTGTTTGCTAATTCCTCGAAGGTGATTTCGGATGTCTTGACGACGCCCAGTGTAAATACCAACGTATTTCGATTATGGGTTCAGCACTGGACAACCACTACCTATACCGATGAACCGAGGTACGATTTCGTTACCCGAAATATTCCCCAAAGTTTCTGGACCCAGTTGTACCGGGAAGCTTTAATGGATTTACAAAGCAGCAGGCAAACAGTAGAAGCAGACGAGTTCCTGGACGAAACGATTAAAGCCAACCAGATTGCTCTTACCGAAATTATGTCGGTCTATGCCTGGACGGTGGTTGTAAATACCTGGGGAGATGTGCCTTACACAGAGGCGCTTCAGCTGGATGAACACGGACAACCTTCTTACGATGATGCAGCAACGATTTATGCGGATCTGTTCTCGCGGCTGGATGCTGCGATTGAGGCAATCGATCCGGCTGCAGATGGATTCGGTGATTCAGATCTGATTTACGGCGACGACATGGCCGCATGGTTAAAGTTCGCGCATAGTTTGCGATTGAAAATGGCAATAACCGTAGCCGATGTGGACCAGTCTACCGCCCAGGCAGCCTTCAACGCCTCACAAAGTCAGGCCTTCACTAGCAATGCCGATAACGCCACCTTTGAATATCAGGCAGCTTCTCCCAATAATAATCCGGTTTCAGCCAACCTGGTTCCTCCATTTACTTCCCGGCAGGATTTCGTGGTGGCTTCGACCATTACCGACCGGATGAACGAACTGGAAGACCCTCGAAGAGACGTTTATTTCGTCGATAAAGTCGGCGGTGAATACGTGGGTGGTGTTCCCGGCCTTACCTCTCCGTACAGTGATTTTTCACACGCTGGTGATCGTATCACCGATCCTACAGCTGAGGCATTGCTTCTGGATTATGCGGAAGTTCAGTTTATCAAGGCAGAAGCCGCCGCAAGAGGATGGGGAGGCGATGCCACTTCGCTTTACCGCAGCGCTATTACTGCCTCGATGGACTATTGGGGAGTTGGTTCTTCAGCGATCTCGACCTATTTAGCACAACCAGGGGTGAATATTGCAGTGACACCGGCGAACTTCCGCGAAGTAATCGGAAATCAAAAGTGGCTGGCCCTGTATAACCGGGGATATGATGCCTGGGTGGAATGGAGAAGGTTAGACTATCCTGAACTTGAACCGGCACAAAATGCAGAAGGGCCCATGCCACTTCGCTTGCCTTATATCACAAGTGAGTATACGCTTAACCGTGCCAGCGTAACAGAAGCAGCCGGAAGAATTGAGGGCGGTGATGAATCTGGGTCAAGGGTTTTCTGGGATGTGAATTAAAGCTAAAGCCCAGGCGACACTTAAAATGACCTTTCTTTTACTAAACAGGAATAGCAGCCAACTGGGCTGCTATTCCTGTTTAATAAAAAATTTAATTCCAAATAACACGCCGATGATCTGGCGCGTCTTCAAATCTTAATTCTGTATATATCTTATATTCTGAATCGTATTTTTCTCCTTTGAATTCGGCCGGGATCCAATCAATTTCGAGCAGTTTTTCGTCTACTTTAAGCTTAGGCATATATTCTTTGTTGTTAACGATATAGGTGGCCTGGTACCGAGCTTCCCCTTGCTTGTCGATTTTAACTGTGATTTCTGCGGGTATGATTTGGTCTTGGGTTCGATACTGAGATGGCACCGTTTTTTCAATTTGCTCTTTCATATAATCCGTTAAGTAGTCGATCGACATCAGAGGGAACGAGATTCTTGCGTTGCTGGCGATCTCCTTATCGGGCGCTTTAACATCAATGAGCGCTTTGGTGATCTCTTCCTGGTCCATTTCAAGAAGTTGATTCGTATCGTAGTTGTAGCGGGCAAAGACACCACCATCTTTCGTAAAGGCAAACCAGTTTCCTTTACGCTGACCATCGCTTAATGCCCCCCGTATGATTGCTTTATCGCTATTTTGAAGCGAATAGGGGCCATCAAGTTTTTTAGATGCATTCGTGTTATACTTCACCAACCACTGGTTATCCAATTTCGCTTCCTGCTCCTGTGCGCTGCAGGTCGTACTTATCGCGAAAGCAAGCGCGACGGTGGCAAGGGTTTTCATGAGATCTTTCATATCTGTTGCATTAGAGATTTTGTGTTATCGTTTTGTTACAATATAAAGTTAGGATTAAAGATTGAAAAAGTTGCAAACCTTTGGTTTTAAGCGAATAAATTTATTTTTATTTGTGTTTGTCATAGAAATGTCATTAACTGGACGCTAAATGTTATCTTTCTGTTACGATCACATTCTTGTTTCATATATTTGGTGACATTACTTACTTACTTAATCATAAATATGAAAAAACTTTTACTGAGTTTATTCGTCCTGGTTTTTGTTGCAGCAGCTGCAACAGCTCAAACACGCACGGTGACTGGTACCGTGACTGGACAATCAGACGGCTTATCCCTCCCAGGGGTAAGTATTCAAGTCAAAGGTACCAGCGATGGTACCTCAACCGACAACAATGGTCGGTTCTCAATTCAGGCACCGGCTGGTGCAACACTTGTTTTCACCTACATCGGCTTCGAAACCCGTGAACTTGCTGTTCCGGCAAGCGGAAGCATGACAGTGGTGCTTGCAGAAAGTGCACAATCCCTTGATGACGTAGTAATTACGGCAGGGGGTGTAAGCATCCAGCAGCGTCAGCAAGGTAACCAGGCAACCAATGTTACTGCGGAAACATTGACCCAAGGTAAATCTTTCAACGTTGCACAATCCTTATCAGGAAAAGTGGCAGGTTTGCAGGTGAACGCGGTCGGCGGTGGTGTGAACCCTGAGATCCGCTTGGTTTTGCGGGGTAATCGCTCCCTTTTAGGAAACAACCAAGCTTTGGTAGTGGTGGATAACGTGATCGTTCCTACTTCCGTTCTTGGAAATCTTAACCCTGAAGACATTGAAAGCGTGAACGTTCTGAACGGTGCGGGTGCTGCCTCATTGTACGGATCTGACGCTTCAAACGGAGCATTGATCATTACCACCAAACGTGGTAAAGAAGGGGTTTCAAGAATCACTGTAAGCAACACTTCAACGTTTGAAAACGCTAGCTTCCTTCCAAAACTTCAAAAACGATTCGGGTCAGGTACGGGTCCGGATGCTGTTCCTACCTATACTCCTTATGAGAATCAACAGTATGGACCTGCATTTGATGGATCCATGGTGACTATCGGGAAGCCAACAGAGAATGGAAACATTCAAACAATTCCGTATAGCCCAACAGATGAACGCGACCAGTTCTGGGATAACGGCTACACCAATCAAACCGACTTATCGATCAGTTCGGGAGATGAAAAAAGTTCGTACTATCTTTCCGCTCAATATCTGGAAAATACTGGTACTGTTCCCGGAGATAAATACAATCGCTTCTCTATGCGATTGAATGCTGACCGAAATATCACGGATAATTTTACTGTGAGCTTTAATAGCAACTATACTCAGAACCGTTACGACAGAAGTAACGCAATGGAAGTGGCTTTCAATGATGTACTTCAGAGCCCGGCGCATATTCCGTTGACACGTTACAAAGACTGGAGGAATGATGAGTTCGCCAATCCCAATGGTTACTACAATGAATATTACGACAATCCGTATTTCACGTTGGACAATAACAGGGAATTGGTTAGAAACGATTATTTGACAGGATCGACTCAATTTAAGTGGTTCCCAATTGAAAAGCTTTCGCTTTTATTCCGCGTGAGTTTGGCTGCCAGGAATGGTTCAAGCAAATCGTGGTCAAATCGTTTTGATTTCTCAGAATATACTTCCGGTATTTCGTCATCTAAAGAACAAGGAGAGTATCCAGGATCCGTAGCTGATGGTTCGTTCTTTGAGACTCAGATCAATCCAGAGTTCCAGGCCCAATTTAAGGATCAACTTTCTGAGGACTTTTCAATCGATGCGATCTTAGGCGGTAGTCTACGCGATAACAATGCGAAGTACCTGAACGCAAGCAGCTTTGGTATGGCTCAGCCCGATTTGTTTAATATTAGTAACACAACTCAGCGTACTCAGGGTGGGGAGAGCATTGAACGGGTTCGTCAGATCGGTATATACGGAGACGTTCGTATCGGGTTCAGGAACTATCTATATCTTCACATGACAGGCCGTAACGATTGGCGTTCACAATTATCCGTTGAAAACCGCTCTTTCTTCTATCCATCCGCTGACGTTTCCTTTATCCTTTCGGACGCAGTTCCAACTATCAAGGAAAGCGGAGTTATTGACGTCTTGAAATTTAGAGGAGGTGTATCTAAAGTCGGTTTGGTAAACATCGGACCATACGCATTGTTGGCTACCTTTGGTCAGACAAACGGTTTCCCATATAATGGTGTGATTGGATATTCCATCGGTGATCGCGCAGTAGCACCTAACATCAATCCCGAAATCACCAACTCTATGGAGGGAGGATTCGATTTCGAATTGCTTCAATCGCGCGTCGTAGGTAGTTTCACAGCGTATAAGTCAACGACTACTGATCAAACCCTACCCGTTCAGGTGACTTCGTCTACCGGTTATACTTCGTTTCTTACTAATACGGGAGAAGTGACTAACAACGGTTTTGAAACCATGTTGAGACTTACGCCTATCAGGACTGACGCTGGTTTGGAAGTGACTGTAGGAGCAAATTACACCTACAATGATAATAAGGTTGTAAGTTTGTTCGAAGGCCAGGAAGAAGGTGAATTGACGTTGGGTACCTGGGGTGCAGCGGGGGTTTACGCGGTTACTGGCGAGGCATTCCCAATGTTGAAGGGTACTCGCTATCAGCGCGACGACCAAGATAGAATCATTGTTAATCCTAGTACTGGATTCCCAACCGTAACTACTGAATATTATCAATTAGGTCGTACAGAGCCACCTCACCGATTAGGTCTGGACGGTATTCTTTCTTATAAAGGACTTCGTTTTGCTACCACTTGGGAGTATCGTTCTGGTCATTCGATGTTTAACCAAAGTACTACAGGTCTTGATTTCTCTGGAGCAGGTATTAAATCAACCTTCTTCAACAGAGAACGCTTTGTTATTCCTAATTCTGTCGTGAGAACGGGAGGAACTGACGAGGCTCCTGTCTATACTGAAAACACAAATATTACTACTTATACTGGTGGTGTTGATTTCTGGACAAACGGACCGTCTAACACAGGTGTTGCAGAAAACTATGTATATTCGGCTGCTTACTGGAGATTGAGAGAGGCTTCTATCTCGTACGATCTTCCATCGCGACTATTTGAAGATATGGGTTATGTAAAAGGTGTGCGTGTCAGCTTGCAGGGAAGAAACCTATTGCTATGGACTCCGAAAACCAACTTGTATACCGATCCGGAGTACAGCGCATTTGCCGCTACAAGTAACGCTATCGGTATTTCAGGGCTAAATGATGCCCCTCCGGCACGTTACTTTGGATTTACCCTATCCGTTAATTTATAAAATGAAAATTCATGAAAAAGATAATATATTTCCTTCTTATTGGAACGTTTGTAGCAGGGATGTCTTCTTGTAAGAAGTTCCTGGACATAAACGAAAATCCAAATAGTGCAACCTCCACGACGCCGGAGCTCGTACTTCCTCAAGCTATTGTGGGGAGTGCCACATTAGCTAATACATTTAACATCAATATGGCCGACCTTGGCGGACAGCAGGCGAATGCAGGCGGTTTTGGTGGATTTGGATCGGTTGTGACTTACGAGTATACAACGGCCAGTTTTACTGGACTTTGGAGTTCTACAATGAACGTCAACATGGACTTAAAATATGTGGTTGATCAAACCATTGAAGAACCCAGACTTGCGTTTTATGCTTCGACAGCCCGTATCCTAAAGGCGTTGAACTTTGCTCGACTGGTTGATCAGTACAACGACATTCCGTATAGTGAGGCACTACAAGGTACCGACAATCTAACGCCTGCTTACGACGAAGCGGAAGATGTTTATATGGACTTGGTAAAAGAACTAACCGAGTCAATCGAGGCGATCCAGGCAGGGCAAGCAGCCAATGCTGAAACTGCAGGCGTGGTTTCATCTGTTTCGGCAGCGACGGATCCATTATTTGGAGGTAATATGGATCAATGGAAGAGGTTTGCTAACACCATTAAACTTCGCCTTCTGATTAAAATGGCTGGAGTCGATGCCTTGCAAAGCTATACTACCGAGCAGTTTGCTAGTTTTGATACTTCAGTTGGCTTCTTAACTGAAGACGCTCTGGTTAACCCAGGTTATTCGAAAGAGGCAGGCAAGCAAGCGCCTATTTTTGCTTCGCGGGGAAGAACCGTTACAGATGCAAATACGCAGACATCCAGAATCCCATCAAAATGGATGATCGGATTTTATGATGGATCTATTTTAGACGATGATGCTCGTGGAAGCGTTATATACCACAACTATCCAAATACTCCATCTAATCAACTGGGTGATGAGTCCGCAGGAGTTCCCCAGTCATCAGGTCGGGATTGGTACAGGGGCACAAATGTAGAAGGAGCCCTTGGCGTTGCAAAATGGCATACCCAATCTCAGCCTATTATGTTGGCAGCAGAATCGTATTTCCTTCAAGCAGAAGCACTTGTTAGAGGGTATCTTTCAGGCGGAAGTACTGCTGCGGTTACTGCTTTTGACAGCGGGATCGAAGCTTCATACCGCTACTTATACCTTGATGCGAATGAGGTTTACCAGGGTGAAGAATCGCCGGAAGCAATGCGCGAGGAGTATCAGGCTGCGAACTTATATGAGGGTGAAGACGAAAGTCGAGAAGGACAAACGAGTCACTTAGTCGATTTAGGATCTGCCATTTCTGACGCTGAAAGAATTGAGGGGATAATTACCCAAAAATACATTGCGTTGAATTTTGTGAACAACGACGAAGCATACAATGAGTTCAGAAGAACCGGATACCCGAAATTCGATGAAGAAGGTGGAACCGGTCCTTATGACACATTCGCTTCAGCCAAGTCTCGTTCAACCAGAGCGGACCGGATTGTAGGACGAATATTATATCCTAACTTCGAATATGCGCAGAACGGTGCGAATGTACCAAGCGACATCACATTGTTTGGAAGCAGAATTTTTTGGGAAATCAACTAATAATTAGAAAATGAAAAATCATCTATATAAAACACTCAGTTTGTTATTAACTGGGGTGCTTTTCACATCTTGTTTGAAAGATGACAGAATGGTACTCGACCCGGAAAAGGGACATAATGTAATCGAGTTTGCTAATGTAACGGCACCAACCTCTGCAATCGACGCACCATTTGTGTCCTATGTGCCTGCCACCCTGGAATTAGTTCCGGAGTCGGAGTTTACTATTAAATTCAGCTACTCAGGGCCAGAAACCAAGGCTCCTGAGGATATTGTAATCGAGTTAGGCGTCGATCCGGACGCGATCGAGACATTTAACACTTCTGAAGGAACGGATTTGAGTCACGTACCTGATGGTCTCTACGAGCTTCCTTCCTCAGTAACCATTAAAAAAGGTGAGAATAAGGCAACAGCGACTGTAAAGATCAAGCCCGACCAATTTGACGCTCTAGCTAGTAACGCTATAGCCATAACAATTAAGTCGGTTTCGAGCGGAATTGTTAGTGCGAACTTTGGTACGGCTATTTTTAGCTTGCCTATCAAGAGTATTTGGGAAGGTACGTATGATTACCATGTAATTAGTAACACAGAGGTTGGTGAAAAGACACTGTCGGGGATTGTGTTATCTACCGTTGGTCCCAATAGGGTTCGTGTAAACGGTTTATCACAACACTACAGTGGATGGGCAGAATATCAATTTAACGCGGACAATACGACTATCACTGAAACTGCTGCTTTCAGCGGTCGGGTCCTGGATACGAGGATCGAAGAGGTCATATTAGTGGATCCTGAAAACGGTATTTTTGAAATACGTTGGATTTGGTTAGGTCGCGAAGTTACCGAGACATACACCAAAACGGGTGATTAACATTTAGTACAATTGTTTTAATGAGGAGGAGTAGCATGAGAGTGCTACTCCTTTTTTGCTTCCGACAATCAAACATTTTCTCCCGTTTCCCTGTTTCCTCCACAAGTTGATCGGTCTATGGGGGCACTAAGTATCAAAGTCAATCAGGTTCTTTTATTCTTCATTTTGTTGGTAGTTGTACTGCATTATGGCAGACCGATCCTGGTGCCGGTTACCTTTGCTGCCTTTCTCTCTATGTTGATGTCGCCTTTGATTGACTTCCTCGATCGCAGGGGATTCCGACGGGCGTTTTCTACAATTGCTTGTGTACTGATCTTACTGGTCGTCATTGTGATGGTTATCTTAGTCTTGCTAGGGCAAATCACAAGCATTCAGAAAGAACTGCCGCAGATCGAAGACCGGGCAAATGAATTAATCCAGTGGCTTCACGCCTATGTTGAAAACCGGTTCGACTTCCCGATCGATGTGCAGGAAAAGTACTTGCAGGAGCAAGTGACGGCCGCGGGTAATTCGTCTGCTTCTTACTTGATGGCGGTACTGACGGGCGCAACGGGATTGCTGGTGCAGGCGATTATCACCCTTGTGGTAACTTTCCTTCTACTGTATAACAAGGAGAAGTATTATTCCTTCTTTATGACCATTATGGACCGGACCCGAGGCGAGAAGCATGAGATATTGAACCGGGTGACGAATGTGGCACAGCAGTACTTAAAGGGGCGGATGATTTCGATCTTCATTCTATTTGTACTATACTACCTTGCGTTGCTGATTATCGGTGTGGAGAATGCCTTGTTACTCGCAGCCGTAGCTGCACTAGTCAATATTATTCCTTACGCAGGACCGATCCTGGCCGGTGTGTTTCCTGTTATCATAGCGCTCGTATCTTTCGACTCCTTTCAGCCTGCATTATGGGTAATCATTAGCTTCAGTATCATTCAGGGCATCGATAATTACTTTGTTACTCCCTTTTTTATGGGTGGCGAGGTTAATCTAGGGGCGCTACCTACTATCCTGATCATTATATGCGGTGGTTATGTTTGGGGAGTTGCCGGGATGATTCTTTTTGTTCCGCTTTTGAGCATGGCTAAGATCTATCTCGATCATTCCGAGCGTTTGCGCCCGTATGGTGAACTTCTGGGCGACCCATCCGGAGAGCGGCCTTCTAAGCGTTTTCATCGATGGTTGACGGGAATGTTGCGGAAAGAGTAAACGCCGGCTTGACCGCGGTCGGAAGTCTTAAAAATCCAAGCAACGGCATTGCGTATTTGTGCATTATGTTTGCGTTTTTGTGCATTATTTCTGCATATTTGGTGTATGAAACTAACCTACCTATTTATTTTCCTGGCGTTTACCCTCGCGGGATGTTCGACGACTAAACATTTGAATTCTTCTGTGCCTGTAAAAACGCAACCAGTTGAAGCGCCCGGACCGGTGGCTATCGACCGGGAATTCCGTGCTGCCTGGGTAGCTACGGTAGCGAATATCAATTGGCCGAGTAAACCGGGCTTGTCGGTGGAAGTGCAGCAGAAAGAGGCAATTGCCTTACTTGACTCGCTGGCGGGATTGAATTTTAATGCGGTGATCTTTCAGGTTCGCCCGCAGGCGGATGCCCTGTATGCGAGTGAGCTGGAACCCTGGTCGTATTACCTGACGGGTGAACAAGGAAAGGCGCCGATGCCTTTTTACGATCCGCTTGATTTCTGGATTCGTGAGGCACATGCCCGCGGCATGGAACTACATGCCTGGCTGAATCCCTACCGGGTGCATCATACCAGCAGCGGCAAATTGCCGGCAACTTCGCTGGCCCATAAAATGCCGGAAGCGGTCTATCACCTGTCGCAAGGTTATTACTGGTTTGACCCTTCTTTGAAAAGTGTACAAGATCACTCGCTTTCGGTGGTGATGGATATTGTGAAGCGCTACGATGTCGACGGAATTCATTTCGACGATTATTTTTACCCTTACGATTCGTATAACGGCGGTGCCGATTTCCCGGATGATAAAAGTTGGGCAGCTTATCAGCAGTCGGGCGGAAAGCTTTCGCGAGGCGACTGGAGACGCGAAAGCGTAAATACTTTTATTGATGCAGTTTATAAGGGCATCAAATCAGAAAAGCGCCATGTAAAGTTTGGTCTGAGCCCTTTTGGAATTTGGCGGCCGGGGTATCCGGCATCGATAGCGGGAATGGACCAGTACGACAAGCTGTATGCGGATGCGAAGCTTTGGTTAAATAAGGGTTGGGTAGATTATTTTACCCCGCAGTTGTACTGGCCTATCGGCAGGATTGCGCAAAGCTATCCGGTATTACTGAACTGGTGGCAACAGGAGAATACGATGCAGCGTCACCTTTGGCCGGGAATCAATGTTTCAGGAGCGACCAATACGGAGCGTGGCGCTGATGAAATAGAAAATCAGATCATGATTTCCAGAGGCATAACGCCGCTGAGCCCGGGTGTGGTACACTGGAGCATCTCGCCGCTTCTTCGAAACGATTCTCTGAAGACGCGTTTACGTAAAGGTGCTTACCAAAAGCAGGTACTGGTGCCGGAGACAACCTGGCTCGGTGATAGCAACGTAGAAGCGCCAACCTTGCGGTCTGAAGACCGCGGCGATCAGTATGGCATATTCTGGAATCGACCGGGAAGTGAATCCTTCAAGACAATTATATATTACCAGTACGGTTCCACATGGGAATATCGCATTCTGGGCGATCAACGAGATAATCTGTATCTGAGCAAAGAAACAGCGAAGGGTAAACTTAACCGGGTTGAAGTTGCCTTTGTGGGGAGGAATGCTGAGATCGGGAAAACTTCGGTTGTTGAATTCTAGCCACGCTGTCGACAAGCAAGTAAATATCAGAATGACTAGGATTATTGAGAGAGCGTACGTAAGTGCGCTCTCTTTTTTTGCGTTTTAATGCGTTTTGTTACAATCTATATCTGAGAAATTCGCTGTTTTTGGATAGAATTTAGCAGTATTTTAACAAAATTGTGCAAAAGTATGCAGGATTCGGATTTTCTTTTTTAAGTTTGACTCAGATCAATTATGCTCCAGTAGTGACTAATAATTAACCTGTTATCTATTAACCTTTAAAATTATATTATGAAAAGAAATTTCCTCATTTTGCTTTTCCTTGCGTTATGTTGCGTGAATTATACCTATGCGCAGCAAATACAGGTAACAGGAAGAGTAACAGATGCGAATGACAACGGCGCCGTTCCCGGAGTGACGGTTACCGTATTAGGTACTTCAACGACCGTGATGACGGACATTGATGGGGAGTATAGCCTTGCCGCACCATCGGGGTCTGTCCTTCGCTTTTCCAGTATCGGCTATGCACCCCAAGAGGTGAGAGCGTCTTCCGAGCCAATGAGCATTGTACTGGAAGCGCAACACAACGCGTTGGACCAAGTGGTGGTGGTAGGTTATGGAACCCAAAAGAAAGAACATTTAACCGGAGCCGTTTCATCAGTCAATGTGGAGGATGCGATGGGTAGCCGTCCTATCCCCGATGTTGCTCGTGGGTTACAGGGAGTTGTGCCCGGACTTTCCATCCAGGTGCCAAGTGGGGAAGTAGGATCTGACCCCATTATGAAAATTCGTGGCCAGGTTGCTTCTGTTCTAGGCTCAAGCAATCCACTGATCTTGGTAGATAACGTGGAGATACCCAGTATTCAAATGGTAAATCCAAATGATATTGAGTCTATTACCGTTCTGAAAGACGCTGCATCAAGTTCGATCTACGGATCGAAAGCAGCCTTTGGTGTTATCCTGATAACCACGAAGAAGGGTTCGAAGACCGAAACCACCAATGTAACATACTCATCCAACCTCTCGTGGCAATCGCCTTTCAAGGATATTGATATTGCCGGAATTGATGGATTGGAGTATACGCTGGAGGCGCATGAGAATATGAAAACCAGCGGACCTGCCGGTGGATTCTGGCGTGTGAGCCGCGAGAGTTTTGAACGGATCAAGGAGTGGCAGGCAAAATATGGCGATGTCATCGGTACGCACGATCCGGTCGTGTTCAACCGTGATTGGTATTATGATGGTACGGATAAATATGGTTTGAGAATTTACGATCCGGTGGACGCGATGATTAAAGACAACGCCTTTTCTCAAACGCATAACCTGAGCCTAACTGGTAAAAGAAAAGATACCGATTACAGCTTAAGTGTAGGATTTTTGGGCCAGGAAGGGATGATGAAGCCAGCTAATCATGATGATTTCAAGCGCTTCACATCAAACTTAAGCGTGTCGACGAAGGCGACCGACTTTATCACGATTCGCGGTGGAGCCATGTATTCGGATGCAACGAAACGCTATCCGAACTCGGCGACCGGCTTTTCGGCCGATCCATGGTTGTATTTGTACCGTTGGAGTCGTTTGTTCCCGACCGGAGCACAGGAGCTTGGCGAGGATGTAAGAGATCCATATTTCGATACGAAAAAAGCGCATGACGCCATCAACCAGAACCGCTACATCAACCTGAATCTGGGAACGACCATCGATTTGGCCAGCAACTGGGATATCAGAGCGGACTATGCTTATAGTACGCAACAAAATTCGCAAACTTCTTCAATGCCTACGATGCAAGGGGCCCTTCACTGGTATGCTCCTGTAGCTTGGAACGACGAAGAAGGAAATAGAGTATATGTGGATGAGGAAGGCAATGTGACGGATACCGACGGCGTGCCTGGATGGCGTTTCCCGATGTCGGAATTCGTTCCGAAAGAGAGTAGTTACATGTATAAAAACACACTTTCTTCTCAGCGACATACATTCAACGCATACTCTACTTATAATTTAAACCTGAACGACCAGCACGACATCAAGTTTATGCTGGGATCGAATATTGTAAGTTATAAATTCGATAGTCATTCGTCACGACAGTCGGAATTGATTCGGAACAATGATCCGCAATTTGCCTTTGCGGTAGGGAATCAGGAGATTGGAGGAAGTGCCAACTGGGATTCGCAAGCGGGTTTCTTTGGACGGGCGAACTATGCTTTTTCAGACAAATATCTTTTCGAAGCGAACCTACGCTATGATGGGACATCTAAGTTCCCTGGTCACCTGCAGTGGAGATGGTATCCTTCCTTCTCGGGAGGTTGGGTAATGACTAACGAGGATTTTATGCAGCCATTGAGGTCTGTGTTGAGCTTTGCCAAACTTCGTGGATCGTGGGGACAGATTGGTGACCAGTCCGTTTCAAACAGCCTTTATTTGTCTACCCTGGCAATCGGACAAAACACCTGGTTATCTAGCAACGGAACTCAGTACTTTCAGCTAGGCCGCCCTAACCCCATTTCTGAAGGCATAACCTGGCAAGATATCCACCACACCAACATAGGTGCGGATCTGAGATTCTTCAATAACAAATTAGGCCTAGTTGCGGAATGGTTCCAACGCGATACACGGAACATGATTATTGCAGGGGATGCATTGCCGGCCACCTTTGGTGACGGTGCACCTGAAGGTAATTACGGGAACCTAAGGACCCGGGGCTGGGAGATTGCTGCTGATTTCAGCCATAGTTTTGAGAACGGATTACGACTGACCGTCAATGCAAATCTTTCCGATGCGACAACGATGATCACGCAAAGCGCTGACTGGAACACGCCGTGGGAAAACAGGCTGATCAATAATACTTTTACAACGGGTAAAAGATATGGTGATATCTATGGGTTTGTAACCGACAGGTTGTATCAGAAGGACGACTTCGTGTATGATGCAGACGGCAATATTATGCAGACAGTTATTGTCCACGAAGGAACATCTAAGTTAACCAATATGCTGGTTGGAGCGAACCCGGTTTACCAGACTTATTTCGAGGACGGTAATCAAACGATGTTGATCAGTCCGGGTGATGTGAAATTTGTGGACGTGAACGGCGATGGATATATCACTGCCGGAAAGAATACTTTTGGGGACCCGGGTGATCAGGTTGTGATTGGAAATTCGACGCCAAGATACCAATACGGTTTCCGTTTGGGAGGTGATTTTAAGTCGTTCGACCTTTCGGTGTTCTTTCAGGGAGTAGGAAAAAGACAGGTTTGGGGATCAGGCCAATTGGCAATTCCTGGCTACTTTGCTAAAGAAGGTGCGATGCCTCAGGCTATTGCAGAAGACTTCTGGAAAGAAGACAGAACCGATGCGTTTTACCCAAGAGCGTGGAACCTGAACGGATCGAACTCTGGTTTCGTGATGAGGCCTCAGACGCGCTATCTGTTAGATATGTCTTATCTGAAAATAAAGAATATTACCTTCGGATATACCTTGCCTCCTAACCTATTGAGAAGCATACGGCTTTCGAATGCACGGATTTATGTGTCATTGGAAAACATGTTTACATTCGACAACTTAAGGGGACTTCCTATTGACCCGGAAGCGATTTCCGGAAACTCGCCATTGCGGACCGACGGAAACTACAACCTGGGTCGTACCGGTACGTCAAACCCTTCGTTTAAATCAGCCTCTGCAGGTATTCAAATTGGTTTATAATTAAAAAATAATAAAATGAAAATCAAACATATTTTTATAATAGGCATTATCGCACTCGTGGCGTCGGGTTGTAATAAATTCCTCGATCGGCCGCCGTTGACGTCTGAGACGGACGCGACTGCATGGACCGGCGAAGACAATGTGCGCCTTTATGCGAATCAATTCTATCCGACATTTTTCCCGGGGTATGGAACAAATTTCTCGTCGGGCGATGTTCCTTTGCTGGGGTATCAGCACAGCGATGACATTGTCATTCTTGGAAACCAAAGCAATTTTACCCGTGCAGTTCCGAATAGTGGTATCTGGAGTATGACGACGCTTCGGGGAATCAATATCATGATCGACCGTCTGGAAAACAGGATGCAAGATGTTTTGCAACCGGAAGCGTATGCTCACTGGATGGGAATCGGGCGTTTCTTCCGTGCTTTCCGGTATTCGCAACTGGTGACCCAATATGGAGACGTGCCTTACTATGATCACGTTCCAAGCGATCTTGACCTGGACGATCTTTACAAACCGCGTACCCCGAGAAATGAGGTAATGGATGCGGTGTACGACGATCTGAAGTTTGCCATGGAGAATGTTCGGTTAAATGACGGTGAACAGAATGTAAACCGTTATATCGTAGCGGGATTTGCCTCGAGGTTTGCTCTATACGAAGGTACCTGGCAAAAATATTATTATCAGGACAATGAAAGAGCGAAGAAGTTTCTTGACTTGGCTGTAGAAGCCGCGAATATGGTCATTCAGAGTGGCCGGTATGACATCGTAACCGACTACCGCACACTCTTTACATCGCAAGATCTGAAAGGTAACCGGGACGTTTTATTGTACAGACATTATGATGCAGCGGTGGGTGTTATGCATTCCATAGCTTCCAACAGTAATTTAACAGAATCTTTATTAATTGGTCCGTCTTCTGATCTGATCAAGTCTTTTATAGCAACTGACGGAGAGGTTTGGCAAAATTCAGATGAAGCGAATGCGGACAATTTTGAAATTTCGCAATTGATTCAGACGAGAGATTCGCGTTTTGAAGCTTCCTTCCACCGGAATCCAAGACGTACCAACAGGGGATCTTTACTGTATATCACTAAATTCCTTCCAAGGGATGTTGAAGCCATTGTGGAAGGCGGTAGTGCTGCCCCGGACGATTTTACCGGTGCTAAAAATACAACGGATTATCCGGTCCTGCGATATGCGGAGGTTCTGCTAAACTGGATCGAGGCAAAAGCTGAATTGGCGACCATCGGAGGCGCATCCGTAAGTCAGGCAGATATTGATAATTCAATAAACAAAATTCGGAGCAGACCACTTGCTCCGCAGGCTGAAAGCCGTGGTGTTGAAAAGACAGCTCCCCTTAACCTGGCCGCTTTGCCGCAAGATCCGGAGAGAGATCCGCAGGTTTCATCGCTGCTGTGGGAAATCAGAAGAGAGCGTAGAATGGAATTCACCTTTGAACATTCCCGGATTGGAGATTTGGAACGCTGGCATAAGCTGGAGTACATGGATACGGATGCGAACCCGGATCTATTGTCGGGTGCCTGGGTAAATTTCCCCGAGCAACTGCCTGAATTGATCAATAACGATCTGTCAGTAGTTTCATTGAACGGTCAGGTTACTTCCTACAATGGTACCAACGGCGATGAAATGGTAGGATTTTACCGCCATAATTCGAACAACGGGCGTTTTCCATTTCTAAATCAGACGAATGTGAATCCGTATCTCGCGCCAATCGGCCGAACACAAATGGATGATTATGCTGCTAAAGGTTACGTACTTCAACAAACGGAAGGCTGGCCTCAAAATTAATGATCGGCGGTTAAAGTGTAATTCAATTTAGAACTGACAAATATGAAAACATTATATAAAAATTCAAGGTTGAGACTTCTCATTGCATTTTTGGGGCTTCTTACATTTTCTGCGTGCTCGGAGGATTTTCCAAAGAACATCGAATCGACGAATGAGGTCGTGCTGAAATCGATCAAAATTTTAAATGCCGGGGCCGACGGAAATACGGTGGTGGAAGGAACGGTGAATGAGCAAACCAAAGCAGTATCGTTTCCACGGATTGATCCGGAAACGGACTTCTCGGCGATTCGTTTCGAAGCTGAAATGTCGCAGGGCGCAACACTTGACAAAGAGACGTATGAAATTCCTTTTCAGGAAGGTGATGCTGAAAAATCGATTATCATCAAGACGGTGAACAACATGCGGTTTAGGGAATACATCGTGACCATCCGGTTGAGAGTGCCTGTTTTCGGGGCTGATTTCACAAATGAAACCGTGTACGACTTTACAACGAATCCTTTGGGTAGCCCGGTTTATCCAACATTTGTATCCTTATCAACAAGAGGGTCAGGATTTGACGGCGAACATGTGCTGATTGTCACCAGAGCCGCAGGCGGATCGCATTTACTAAATGTAGAGGATCTGAAGAATGACCGGATAGCGCCGATCGCCCTTAATCAGACGGGTGTTGAGCAGGGTACCTTTACCGTTAATACGGGTGCTCAGATAAACGGACATACTTATATCGCCAACCTTTCTGGCGGAACCGCAGCCTCTCCGTTGAAGATCTACCACTGGACCGATCCAAGTGCTGCTCCAGAAGTAATCGCGAGCCTGGATCTATCAACCATCCCAGGTTCCGGTGGCCGTCATGGCGATAATATCTCGGTTAATCTGGATGAAAATGGAAACGGTTATATGTACTTTGGAGACAATACCGCTTCTCAATCTGTTAAAATTCTAAGATTTAAGGTGACCAACTATACCACCATATCTGAGCCAATTTCTTTCGCAACGCCGTTGACTAATCCGGGTAACTGGGTTAACTTCAACAGGGTAGGTACTACCAGCGAATATCTGTATACCGGACACGATGCACCCATCGCAGTAGTAAACGAAGGCGGAACGGTATCGTATACGATGTCGCGCACCTCCATCCCTGTTCGCGGACAGGATGCAAGGGTCGCAAATTTCAATGGTGAACGATATCTGATCATGACCACGGGTGCCAGAGGAGGATCTGACCCAACCGTTCTTTACGTGTATAACATCACCAGAGGAAATACCGTTGCTGAGGCGCTCGATATTTTTGAGAGTAGCGGAAACACGAGTCCGGTTTTCGAGTACTCCTTAATGGGATCGGCTAATGCTGCTCCGACCACCCAAACTGCATTTGTAATTAAGAAAGATGCAGAGGGGAATGATGAGACCTTGACCATCTACACAGCGACAACCGATGCGGGATTTGTCATCATCGATATCCCTAAAAAACAACTGGAAGATTAGTACCCCATATTATAGCTGGCTGGATGACCGTCATTCAGCCAGCTATTTTATTAGATATCCAATAGCCGACTATTAACTGATCGACACTATGAAAAGATTCCCATTATACCTGATCGTTGTGCTTTTCCTATCCATGGTACTAAATGCCTGTAAGAAAGATGACAATGGAATAGAGCCCAAGCCTGAAGAGCCGCCGCCCGTAGAAGAGGATGGCCTTATCCTCCCGAAGAAAGAAATGAGGGCCGTATGGATGACAACGGCCTGGGGGCTCGACTGGCCCCAGAGTGTACACGATGCTGCAGGTCAGAAACAACAATACATTGATTACCTCGACAAATTTGAGTCGCTAAATATCAACGCAATTTTTTTTCAGATAAAGGGGATGGGCGATGCTTTTTACGACTCGTCATATGAGCCCTGGAGTGTGGCCATTACTGGCACACGGGGAAAGGATCCGGGCTACGATGTGCTGAAGTTTATGATTGACGAGGCACACGCCAGGGGAATCGAGTTTCATGCATGGATGAATCCATATAGGATAGCTACCCGCGCAAATGCTGGTTCGGCTTATCCCGCTCTTCACCCTTCGGTTAAACCGGAATGGGTATTGAGTTTTGAGACTATTCAAATTTACAATCCTGCTATTCCCGAGGTAAGGCAGCGCCTGGCAGATATCGTGAAAGAAACTATCACGAAGTACGATGTGGACGGGATACATTTTGACGATTACTTTTACCCCGAGGGACAAGCATTTTCTGATCAGGCCGATTATGAGGAGTACGGTGCTGGTAGCAACACCATTCAGGATTTCAGAAGATCGAACGTTGATAAAGCCATACAAGCTGTTCACGATGTGATTGTGGCTACAAAGCCTGGTGTCGTGTTCTCCGTGTCTCCAGCTCCGGATATTGCCAAGAATTTCAATACGCTCTACGCAGATGTCAAAAAATGGAACCAGGAGGGATGGATCGATGTAGTGATACCTCAGTTGTATCAGGAGATTGGCAATCAGTTCAATGATTTTCAGTTACGGCTTTCTGCCTGGTCACAGATCACATATAAGGCGGCGCTGATGGTAGGACACGGATACTATAAGTTTGGAGATCCAGCGATGCCGGCTGCATTTCAATCGTCGACCGAGTTGCAAAGGCAGATTGACTTGACAAGAAGGAATTCGAAGGTCTTAGGGAATGCGATGTATAGCGCACGATATATTCATTTGAATAAAGTAGGTATTACCGACAAGCTTGCTTCGCTTTATGACGACCAGGCCGTGATGCCATTCCTGGGTAGAGAGGTAGCTCCTGCTCCTGCTGCCGCCACTGACGTCAGAATCGAGAACGGTGAGCTTAAATGGAACGCTTCGGGCAATGGCAGGTTTGTAGTGTACCATTTCACTGATTTAAAGAAGGAGGGGAAAGTACTGACGATCACATCCGACAAGAATGTTCCTGTCAGTGCGGCCGGTTTCTACTCTGTATCGACGCTAAATTCAGATAACAAAGAAAGTAAACCTTCTGAAGTGGTAGAAAAAAAGTAACTTTTGCAATTATTTCCATTGCCCTATAAAATTATACTATGATACATCGATTTTATTGCCTTGTCATTCTGTTGGCACTTTCTTTACAAGCTTGCGGAGCTAACCAGTCGGAAGGTTCTTCTAAGGAGGGAAATGAAACCAGTACGTCTGCTGAAATCATCCCAGGAGCCGATCAACTCGACGAATACCTTCCCTTATTAAAGGGTAAAAAAGTGGGCTTGATGGGGAACCAGACCTCGGTTGTAGGGAACGAACATCTGGTAGATGTATTATTGGAAAACAAGGTTGATGTACGGTTTGCGTTCGTGCCGGAGCATGGATTTCGGGGTGATATTGAGCGTGGCGAAAAGGTGAGCAATGATGTGGATGCTAAAACGGGCTTACCCCTGTATACGCTTTATGGCAAAAACGAGAAGGCCGACTCGATTGTGAAATCTGTCGACGTAGTAATCTTTGATTTACAGGATGTAGGGGCTCGCTTTTATACCTATATAGCCTCGATGCACCGGGTGATGCAGCTGTGTGCAGACCATGGCAAAAAGGTGATCGTTTTGGACAGACCGAATCCGAACGGCGATCAGGTGGACGGGCCGGTGCGGAAGGATGATAAATTTAAAGCTGATATCAGTTACCATAAGATAGCGATGATTCATGGATTGACGGTTGGTGAACTGGCCAAAATGATTAATGGGGAGGGCTGGTTGGATAAGGGTGAGCAGGTGGACCTGACCGTTATTCCGGTAAAAAATTATGATCATAGGATGAAATACGAACTTCCGGTAATACCTTCTCCGAGCTTGCCGAATTATACATCGGTTCGTTTATATATGTCACTCTGCCTCTTTGAGGGAACCGATGTGAGTGTAGGAAGAGGAACCGACTGGCCCTTTCAGGTGATTGGATATCCGGATCCCGCATTAGGAGATTTTACCTTTACACCGGGTGTACGCCCGGGGATGGCCGCCCACGTTGAACAACAGGGAAATCTATGTTACGGACTGGACCTGCGAGATGTGGACGCTGAAAAGGAAAAGTTTACGTTGAAATACCTGATCGACTTTTATCATAAATCAGGCTTGAAAGAGAAGTTTTTTGCGCGCCCGGCCTTTTTTGATAAGCTCGCGGGAACCGATCAGCTTAGAAAACAGATTCTTGCCGGTATGACGGAAGAACAAATAAGGGAATCGTGGAAGGAAGAGTTAGCTGCCTATAAAACGATGCGTAAAAAATATTTATTGTATCCCGATTTCGAATAGACAAGCATGTATAAAAGTCTTCAATATACTCTAGTTCTGTGGCTAGCCTGCGCCTTTTCATGGGTCCATGCGCAGACTTTCAAATTTGCGCACGTTACGGACACGCACATTGGCGGTAAAACTGCCGAAGAGGATCTGGAACGCACCATCTTTGATATTAACAGCAACGAAGAGATTAAATTCGTCATTGTTTCGGGAGATATTACGGAGTTTGGTTCGGATGAAGAGCTGTTGCTGGCGAAACAGATACTCGACAAGCTGAAGGTAAAGTATTATGTTGTCCCCGGGAATCATGATACCAATTGGTCTGAGAGTGGAGGCGATAGTTTCATAAAGATTTTCGGATCAGAAACGTTCGAGTTTAAATTCAACGGATTTCAGTTTATAGGAACGAATTCAGGTCCGAATATGCGGATGAGTCCAGGGCAGGTTCCGCGCGAGAACCTGGTATGGATGGATTCGATCTTTAAAGCCGATGCGAATATGCCTTTGATCTATATTAATCATTACCCTCAGGATGCTGATTTGAACAATTGGTACGAGGTAATAGATCGCCTCAAAAAAAGAGATGTGCGCCTGGCTTTGTGCGGGCATGGCCATTCCAATCGTGTGATGAATTTTGAAGGCATTCCAGCGATTATGGGGCGCTCCAATTTACGGGCGAAAGACAGCATTGGCGGTTACAATATAGTGAGCATTGCTGATGGTGAAGCGGTTTATCAAACCCGTCGACCGGGCTTGTTAACGGAGCCGGTTTGGGCGAGGATTCCTTTGGTGGATCATGCTTTTGACAAAGAAACAAAAACTTGGCCGCGCCCGGATTTTTCGGTGAACGATCTCCAGAAAAATGTGGAAGTTCGCTGGAAGTATCAGGATGACAGTGATTTAGGAACGGGAATGACGATATATAAAAATACCGTGATCACTGCCAATACAAAAGGTGAAGTATACGCCCTGGATCTTTCTAAGGGCGATAAGTTATGGTCGTTCCAGACCGGTGGAAAGGTATATTCCACCCCCGCTGTTTGGGGAAAGTATGTGGTGATCGGGTCAGCAGATGGTTTTATTTACGGATTGGACGCACGGACGGGCGATGAGCAGTGGAAATATAAAACCAGCAAGGCGGTGCTGGGATCTCCTCTTATTCAAGGAGGAGTTGCCTTTATCGGCGGATCCGATGGGCGTTTCAGAGCATTAGACATGAAGTCAGGAACGTTAATTTGGGAATTCGACCAGGTAGATAATTATATTTCCTCAACCCCACTATATCACGATCATACACTTTACTTTGGTAGCTGGGGAAACGGCTTCTACGCATTGGATGCTAAAACAGGATTGCTGAAGTGGCAATGGGATAATGGGCACACCAACCGGATGTTTTCTGCTGCCGCCGTAGTTCCGGTGCAGGCTAACGGCAGGATATTCATCGTAGCACCGGACCGATATATGACAGCTCTGGATGCCGAAACGGGGGAAGTAATTTGGCGTGAGAAAAAAGATAGCATCCGTGTACGGGAGTCGATCGGCCTTTCACAGGATGGCAAAAAGGTATATGTCAAGACCATGGATGGAGAGGTATTGGGAATTTCAACTTCGTCTGACTCTATGGAAGTGGTTTGGGAATCGGCATTGAAACTGCCCTATGAACTTACCCCTTCTGCAATCGTAGAAAGAAGAGGGATGGTCTTTGTACCGAACCATAACGGCTTAATTAGTGCCCTGGATACCAAAACGGGTGCTGTGCGCTGGCAATACAAAATTTCAAATGCAATGATCAATCCCATTACTCCGTCTAAGAACAATAGCGTCTTGGTTAGTTCGATGGACGGGAGTATCTATTGTTTGGGATACGAATAAACTACATCTGTCAAAATTGAAAATTACAAAAATGAATATTACAACGGAAAAAGAATCGTACTACAATGATTTGGAGCATATGAGCGTTCGTGAGGCGCTTATGAACATCAACAAAGAGGACAAAACAGTCCCTTTGGCAGTTGAAAAATGTATTCCTCAAATCGAGGCGCTTACCAGTGCGATTGTTGAAAAGATGAAAACGGGTGGCCGCTTGTTCTATATTGGTGCCGGTACGAGTGGAAGACTAGGGGTGCTGGATGCTTCTGAATGTCCGCCGACATTTGGTGTGCCTCATGACTGGGTAGTGGGGCTTATTGCCGGTGGCGACAGCGCTATTCGCAAGGCGGTCGAATTTGCCGAAGATGACACCGAACAGGGATGGAAAGACCTGGCGGAGTATGCTATCAATTCCAAAGACGTTTTGGTGGGCATTGCAGCATCGGGAACCACACCTTACGTAATTGGTGCTTTGCAAGCAGCGAATCAGGCGGGAATTGTAACGGGTTGCATTGTTTGTAACGGTAATTCTCCGGTCGCTGAAAATGCCAAATTTCCGGTAGAAGTGGTGGTGGGACCTGAGTTTGTGACCGGTTCTACCAGAATGAAGGCGGGGACCGCTCAGAAGCTGGTACTGAACATGATTACCACAACGGCTATGATTCAACTGGGACGTGTAAAAGGGAATAAGATGGTGGATATGCAGTTGAGTAATAATAAACTGGTGGCCAGAGGCGTAAGATTTGTGATGGAAGAGACAGGCGCTTCGGAGGAGAGAGCGGCTGAGCTGCTTGAAAAATACGGTAACGTGCGAGCCGCTATCAAGAATTATCTATAGTATGCAGTCCTATCCTATGCAGCCTAAAACTACTCAGTCCTAAAACGCTATCATGACTCCTATTATCTTATTAAGTTTCCTAATTGTCTATTTCACCGTTCTGGTGGGGATAGCCCACTTTACTTCGCGTAAGAAATCGGATAATGCTGCTTTCTTCAGTGCAAACAAAAACTCTAAATGGTATATTGTTGCCTTTGGTATGATTGGGACTGCCCTTTCGGGAGTTACCTTTATTTCGGTACCAGGAGCAGTGGGAGGCGGCAGTTTCAGCTATTTTCAGTTTGTATTGGGTAATGCGGTGGGCTATGTGATCGTGGCCTTCGTCTTGCTGCCCTTGTACTACCGCATGAATCTGGTGTCGATTTACACCTATCTGGAGCAGCGGTTTGGCTACATGAGCTATAAAACCGGTGCCATGATTTTTCTGATTTCTCGGACGATTGGCTCGGCCTTTCGCCTGTATCTGGTGGCGATCATTTTGCAGCGCTTTATCTTCGATGCCTGGAATGTACCATTCGCGGTTACTATTCTGATATGCCTCGTGTTGATCTGGGTATATACGCATAAAGGCGGTCTGAAAACCATCATCATCACCGATCTCCTTCAAACCTTCTTCCTGCTGCTTTCGGTCATATTGTCGATCTACTTCATTGCCCAGAGTTTGGATTTAAACGTCGTGCAGACCTTCGACGCTATTAAGGAAAGCACCTATTCGCAGATTTTCTTTTTAGATGATTTTACGGGCGACACGAAAAACTTTTTCAAGCAATTTCTGGGAGGTGTGTTTGTGACGCTGGCCATGTTTGGTCTGGACCAGGATATGATGCAGAAAAATCTTAGCATGAAGACCATTGGTGAAGCGCAAAAAAATATGCTTTCCTTCACCCTCGTATTTGTGGTGATCAATATTTTCTTTTTGTCGGTTGGTGCTATGCTGTATTTGTATGCAGGGCAGAACCAGATTGATATTGCCAGTTTGCCCACCCCGGATCATCTTTTTCCGGAGATCGCATTGAACCACCTGCCGATTCTTCCGGGGATTATTTTTATGATGGGATTGACAGCGGCTACGTTTGCAACGACCGATTCAGCCTTAACAGCGCTTACCACGTCGTTCTGCGTTGATTTTCTCAACTTTCATAAAAAGGAAAATCCGAACGATCCTAAATTGGTAAAACAACGAACCTATGTGCATATGGGTTTTTCCGCAGTAATGCTCCTGGTGATTGTAGGGTTTAGGATCATCAACGACGATTCGGTGGTGACAGCGATCTTTATAGCGGCCGGCTATACGTATGGTCCGCTGCTAGGTCTCTTCGTGTTCGGTATGTTTACCCGACGCTCGGTAGCCGACTCATGGGTGCCTTATATCTGTATTTTGTCGCCTATCTTGCTTTATCTGCTGAAAATGGGACTCGACAATGTATTTGGCTACGGTATGAGTTTTGAGCTGATCGTGATTAACGCTTTGCTTACTTTCCTGATGTTATGGGCAACAAGTAAGCCGGGGCTTCCGGCACCATCATCCGCCGCCGGGAGTACAAGTGCTTAGATAACAAGGTTCTCTTGGATAAATGGAAGAGGGGCCATGAATCGTATGATTCCGGCCCCTCTCTTATTTCGTGATATTTTAGAATATGATCGATGATGTCAGGAAATTAAATAACATTCACCTGCTTGGCGAAGCTCGCCAGGCTATCGTGATGGGCGTCCATATCGGTAATCAAATAGTGGATATTGCTAAGGCTGCAAACCTTCATTTTCTGAACGGAGTTGAGTTTTTCGGCAATGCTCAGAATGGCAGTTCTTTCCGAGCAACGAATCATGGCTTTTTTAATCTGTATGACCTCCCAGTCGGAATCCGTCACTCCTTCTACGACCGATAAACTGTTGGTTCCGAGTAGGCAGAGGTCGACCTTGATTTCCGATAGCTGATTGATAACCTGGGAGCCGATTGTGATATTGCTGTTTTTAGACAACTTCCCTCCAATAAGGATTACCTCTGCATTACTGCGCTCCGCCATTTCCAGGGCAACAAGCGGACTGATGGTGAAAAAGGTGCATTGCAGGTTTTTGGGGAAGGCCTTTGCAAGTTCGAGCATGGTTGTGCCACCACCCGCAAGGATGGTCATTCCTGGTTTAATCAGTTTTGCTGCTTTCAAGGCAATGGTCTTCTTTGCGTCTCGCGCATAAACCTCATTTTCCTGGAATGGGAACTGATAAGATTTTGAAAGGGCACCGCCGTATACTTTGGTAACCTTGCCGTTTTCGGCTAATTCGTTTAAATCGCGCCGGATAGTGTCTTCAGAAACTTTAAGTTTTTCGCTCATATCGGCTGATAAAACACGGTTGTGCAGGTTGATTTGACGGAGTATATACGCCTGTCGCTCTTCTTTTAACATGGTTTAGGAAATTAGTTGGGCTAAATATCGGGAAAAGGTTTAATATCTGACGTTTTTGCATGGGTTTTCCTTTTTTATGCAACACATTGCATAAAAATGCAATAATATCGATCACTTAGCTTATATTTATATTGATTTTGTTACTCTTTTTAACCTTTAACTATCAACCAATGAAGAAAATTTTACTAATGCTGGTTGTATCCTTGCTGCTTGGAGTCAGTCAGGGTTTCGCACAGCAACGAACACTCACGGGGCAGGTGACCGACGCCAATGATGGTCAGCCTTTGCCCGGAGTAACCATTTCGGTTATCGGGGTTAATCGCAGTGTCCAAACCGAATCGAACGGAACGTTTTCCATCGCGGTTGAGCCCGGGCAGGTTCTGCGTTTCAGTTATCTTGGATACGACGTGCAGGAAATCAATCCAGGAAATAACGCTTCGTTGAACGTCAAACTATCGCAGAATGCCGAAGCCTTAGGCGAAGTAGTGGTAACGGCGATGGGTATTCGGCGTGAGACCAAGTCGCTTGGTTATTCCGTTCAGGAGATTAATTCAACTGAATTGCTGAAAAACAAAGAGCCGAACGTTATCAATTCCCTGAACGGAAAAATTTCTGGGGTTAATATTACCAATTCAGGCGGAGCACCCGGATCATCTGCTTCGATCATTATTCGTGGTGGAACTTCTTTGGAGGGGAACAACCAGCCGCTTTTCATTATCGACGGTATGCCGATCGATAATTCAACCGGTCAGGGCGATAATAGTGCATTTGATGGTTCTGTCAACATTTCCACGACGAATAGCAACCGTGCCATGGATCTTAACCCCGAAGATATTGAGAGTATCTCGGTATTAAAAGGACCTGCGGCTGCAGCTTTGTACGGATTGAGAGCCGCAGCGGGTGCGATTATCATCACGACCAAAAAAGGAGCTGAGGGAACTACAGAAGTATCTTTTAACTCCCGATTTGTAAGCAACTGGGTAAGCCGGCTTCCGGAGCAGCAAAGCAGCTTCAAACAGGGATCGTATTACAATGGTACCTTTACAGATCAGACCAGCAGGTCGTGGGGAGACCGTTTTGCGCCCGGTGAAAAAATCTACGACAATATGGGTGATTTTTTTGAGACAGCTGCGGCCTTCGATAATAGTTTGAATATTTCAGGGGGCTCTAAAAACGGTAATTTTTATCTCTCGGCATCCAACCTGGATCAAAGTGGGGTGGTGCCTACGACTGATTTTAAAAGGACAACCCTGCGCTTCAATGGAGAACAGATAGTGGGTCGTTTCACCTTTGGTGTAAACGCTTCTTATGCGCAAAGCAGCAGTCGTAAAACTTTAACCGGTAGTGGTCTGTGGAATTCAGGAGGGTCTGGTTATATGGAAAGTATCATTGCATGGCCGCGGAACGACGATATGTCGAACTGGTTGAATGAAGACGGTACCAAACGCCGATTATTGCCCAACCTGGCTTTAAATGAGGATTCTGACAACCCGTTTTGGCTGATTCATCGCAATCCGCAAAGGGATGAGAATAGCCGGGTCGTGGGAAGTGTTTATACCAATGTTAAGATTACCGAATGGTTAGACGCGACCTATCGGCTGGGTATTGATAAATATCTGACCAAGTTCAGCAGCATGACGGCACCGGGATCGAGTGTGAAGGATGCCTGGCAGAATGGAATGCTCTCGGAAACGAACCGGGACTACGATTATATTAATTCAAACCTGATGCTGAATTTTCACAAGACTGTGAAAGAGGATTGGGATTTCAACCTGGTATTGGGTACCAGTGCGGAAGATACGCATGTTGAATCGAATTCTGCCCGCGCAGAAAACTTCCAGATACCCACATTTACAAGTATTAATAATGCAGCCCAGGAAGATCAGTATTTTACGCAGGCCATCAATCAACGGCGCCTGTTGGGAGTTTACGGTGATTTACGGGTAGCGTATAAAGACTATCTGTTTCTGAGTGTTACCGGCCGGAACGACTGGTCGTCAACCCTGCCAGTTCAAAATCAGTCCTTCTTCTACCCCTCGGCAAGTGCAAGTTTTGTTTTCTCGGAGTTTGTTCCGACGGGCGATGTCTTCTCGTTCGGTAAGCTAAGAGCTTCATGGGCAGAGGTAGGTAAGGATGCTCCGGCCTATCAGACAAGTACGTATTTATTCGGACCAGAGCTTACCATCGGCGGAGGATACCGCAACGCGTGGACACGCGGAAATGATCTTCTGAAGCCAGAAACAACCACATCCATGGAAATTGGTACCGACTTGCGCTTTTTCGCCAATCGGCTGGGACTTGATTTTACGTATTATGTAAATAATAGTCGCGATCAAATCCTTCAACCCCGTGTAAGTAATGCTACCGGCTACATTCTCAGCTATGTAAACACGGGAGAGATTGAGAACAAAGGCTTTGAGATTTCATTGACGGGAAGCCCGATCCGACGTGATAACTTCCGTTGGGATGCTATTCTAAACTTTTCTCATAATAAAGGAATCGTAAAAGAACTACCGGGCGCCTTACCGATCCTGTATGTGACCGATGTACAAGTGGGCAATGCAAAAGCTGCATCGTTCAATGAGGGCGACTTTATGGGTTTAAGCGGTTCGAAGTGGCAAACTAATGACAACGGGGAACTGTTGCTTGATTGGAACACCGGTTATCCGCTTACCTCTACGCTGACCACCGAGCATGTCGGTAATCGCGAGCCCGATTTCATTGGGGGATTGAACAACAGCTTTACCTTCAGCAACTGGAATTTTTCTTTCCTATTCGATTTCAGAAAAGGAGGCGATGTGTATAATGGAACCGAGTACTTGTTAACCGCTTACGGACTGAGTAAGCAAACCGAAGACCGTGGAAGTATGATTTCTTTCACCGGCCAGTCGCTGAACCCGGCAACTAAAGAGTATGAGCAGGTTACACGAGAAGTGGAGGCAGGCGAACGCTATTATCGTGATATCTATAGCAATCACGCGCCTTTCTTTATTGAAGATGTGAACTGGCTACGGCTTCGTTCAGTTTCGCTTTCTTATTCGCTCCCGGAGTCTGCCCTGAACCGCATTAAATTTATTAAGGGAGCGACCCTAACTGCTACAGGTTCAAACCTCCTGCTCTTTACAAACTATAGCGGAATGGATCCGGAAACAAGCGCCGCTGGTGCTGGTGTGGTTGGATCAGGATCCGTGGGCATCGACTACGCTGGTGTTCCCTCGACTTCCGGTTTCGCATTTGGTGTGAATCTTAAATTCTAAAAAATTGACTGAAATGAAACGACTCATATATATATTAATCATGTTTTCGGTAGCGTTTACCTCCTGCAAAAAGTGGCTGGACGTGAACGAAAACCCGAACAGTGCAAACTCCACAGTACCCACACCGGAACAGCGGCTCCCTCCCCTCATCGCCCAGTTCGCTGATGGTTATGAGAGTGCCGGAACGCGCGCTTCCTTCCTTACGCAGCAATTAGCGGTTACCTATGCAGTAAATAATAACTGGAATTTGACCCGCTGGTATTCAAACGTCTCCAGTGCTAACTGGCCTTGGCAATCCTGGTATGTCAATACCGCTGTGAATATTGATCCGCTGATTGAGGCCTCAGAAAAGGTGGGTGCCTATCATTATATCGGCGCAGCGAAGATTATCAAAGCCTGGGGTTTTGGTACCCTGGCCGATTTCTACGGAATGTTGCCATACGATGAGTTTAATAACCCAGCCATCATTACGCCGAAATTTGATGATGGTTCCTACGTTCAGGAGCAGATTCTGCAGTTACTCGACGAAGCGATTATTGAATTGCAAAAAACTCAGGAAACCGGCGCTCCAGCTCTTTCAGAAGGTGATATTCTAAATGGCGGCAAGGTGGACAATTGGATACGACTTGCCCACGGTCTAAAAGCTAGGTTTTTAAACCACACCTCGAAGTTATCCTCTTATAATCCGCAAGCCGTATTGGAGGCTCTAGCCAACGCTCCACAAAGCGACGATCAGAGTTCCATTCTTCAGTATGTAGATGAGACACCAAGCACGGCAGCGAATAAGGAGGCCCTTCAGTATACCAATACCGGAACCAGTGCCCGAATCACGAAGTTGTATTTCGATTATATCACCAATAATTATACAGGTGCTCCAACAGGAGCAAACGATATGGAAGATCCGAGACTTGATTTGCTGGTTCCGAGTTATGAGAACGGCGAAGGTGAACTGGTTAGGACCACACCGATGGACATGCAGTCCGATTTACCAAAGACCGGTCCGCTGAATTATTCCTACAATGCGACAACCAATAAAATGTCGAACGCCGATTCGGTTTACGTGCAGCTACGGAAGAACCCACATACTCCTGATTCGGACGACCGGATTATTTCCACCGGAACCTGGTATACACAGCGGGGCGGAAAAGGTTTATTGCTGACCAATGCTGAAATGCGCTTTATTGAAGCCGAAGTTAAATTCGGTTTGGGAGATGCAGCAGGAGCGCTGGCCGCCTACAAAGCGGGGATACGATCGCACATGTCGATCATGGGTATTAGGTCGCCAATTATTGAAGCATACCTGGCAAGTACTTCGGTCGTGCAGAACCCGGGAAGCTTAACATTGAGCCATATCATGATTCAAAAGTATATTGCGCTATCCTACTCGCCTGAGCAGTGGGTAGACATGCGCAGAATGGATTACGGTGCCGATGCTGGGGGTAATTACAATGAAAGTGTAGGAATCTATAAAGGCTATAATCGACCATCGCATGTTTATACGGAGTCTTATCCGGGTGCGACCGATTGGCCAAGACGATTTGCGGTACCGAGCTATGAAATTAACTATAACATTCAGCAAGTGCTATCAGCTAATCCAAATGCGTCGGAAGCGACCTACCTGAACGAACCGGTATGGTGGGATAGACCCGGTCAATAAACGGCAGAGCCGTATTTGTAAACAAAAAAAGGGCCTGGAATCGTCATGATTCCAGGCCCTTCTTATTTTACTTCAAGAAGCTTAACCCTTTTTGTTTTTGCGATCTTGCTCTCTCAAATGTATTTTCCGCATACGGATGCTTTTTGGAGTTACTTCGATATACTCATCGCCCTGGATATATTCCATGGATTCCTCAAGCGAGAATTTGATGGCTGGAGCAATGCGGGAGTTATCATCAGTACCGGAAGCACGCATATTCGTCAATTGCTTTCCTTTGGTGATGTTGATGGTTAAGTCGTTATCACGGATATGCTCGCCGACGATTTGTCCCTCATAAATTTCAACTCCAGGGTCTACGAAGAAGCGTCCGCGATCTTGTAACTTATCAATCGCGTAGGCCGTTGTCGATCCTTTATCCATTGAAATCAATACGCCGTGCAAACGACCCGGAATAACGCCCTTCCAAGGCTCATAGTCTTTGAAACGGTGTGCCATAACGGCTTCACCAGCGGTAGCCGTTAAAACGTTGTTACGCAAGCCAATGATTCCACGCGCAGGAATTTCAAACTCAAGGTGCTGAAGGGTGCCTTTTGTTTCCATTACAAGGAGTTCTCCTTTACGCTGGGTAACGAGTTCGATGACTTTACCGGCTACTTCAGCGGGAACATCAACGGTTAGTACTTCAATCGGCTCACATTTTTTGCCGTCAATTTCTTTTATAATTACCTGTGGTTGTCCTACCTGAAGCTCGTAACCTTCGCGACGCATGGTTTCGATAAGAACGGAAAGATGGAGGATACCGCGGCCGTATACTAAAAACGCATCCGCTGAGTCGGTCGGAACTACTTTCAACGCAAGGTTTTTTTCCATTTCTTTGTGCAGGCGGTCGTGCAAGTGACGCGATGTCACGAACTTACCTTCTTTACCAAAGAATGGGGAGTTGTTGATGGTGAAGAGCATGTTCATTGTAGGCTCATCGATGTGGATGAGTTCCAGTTGTTCCGGATTTTCGAAGTCGGCAATCGTGTCGCCAATATCAAAACCTTCAACACCCACCACGGCACAGATATCACCGGCCTTCACTTCTTCTACTTTTGCCTTACCAAGGCCTACGAATGTGTGAAGTTCTTTAATACGGGATTTTATAATTTTACCATCGCGTTTAATCAAAGCGATCGGCATATTTTCTCTGATAACGCCACGTGCAACACGACCAATGGCGATTCGTCCTACGAAGGATGAATAGTCAAGCGAGGTGATTTGCATTTGAAGCGTGCCCTCGTTGATCGGGGCAGACGGAATATGTTCAAGAATTGCATCCAACAAAGGAATGAAGTCTTCCGTAGGTTTGTTCCAGTCGGTCGACATCCATCCTTGCTTAGAGGATCCGTATAATACAGGGAAGTTTAGTTGTTCATCGGTTGCGTCAAGGCTAAAGAAAAGTTCCCAGACAGATTCGTAAACTTCTTCCGGACGACAGTTCTCTTTGTCGACTTTGTTCACAACAACGATAGGTTTAAGACCTAAGGCCAGTGCCTTTTGGGTAACGAAACGGGTTTGGGGCATAGGGCCTTCAAAGGCATCTACCAGGAGAATTACTCCGTCAGCCATTTTTAGAACCCGCTCTACTTCTCCTCCAAAGTCGGCGTGACCCGGGGTATCAATGATATTGATTTTTACATCTTTGTACTGAATCGATACGTTTTTAGAAACAATGGTAATTCCTCGCTCACGCTCCAGGTCATTGTTATCAAGAATTAATACACCGCTTTGTTCATTGTCGCGAAAAAGTTGTGTAGAGTGTAGGATTTTGTCAACAAGGGTGGTCTTACCGTGGTCAACGTGGGCAATAATTGCTATATTTCTGATTTTCTGCATTTTATCGGTAGTATAATACTCGAAATTTTTGCAAAGATAGGGAATAGGATTGGAAAAATTTGTTAGGGTATTATCTTTTTTTTGACAAAGTCAATTTTATTTTATATAATTCTGACAGTTTAAGGAGTCTTTATAAGTACTTTTGTGTCATGGATTTCCAGCTAATACTCGTATTCGCACTGTTCGGGATTGCCGTAATTTTTCTCCTGAAAACAGTCTTCCGAAGCATTAAACCGTCCAAAAAGGGAGGCGCCTGCAGTTCGTGCTCGGCCTGTAGCGATTTCTCTGCCGTAGAAAATCCGGTTAAAAAGGGTTAACATTAAGACAGGGAGGCTCGTCTGTTATGAATTTTTCTGGAGCAGACAAACGGCATAGGCCACTACGCCTTCCTCCCGGCCAATGAATCCCATGGTTTCGTTGGTAGTTGCTTTGATCGAGATGTCGTCTGTACTTACGCCACTTGCTTCACTGATATGCGCTTTCATCTCAGCGATATAAGGTTTGATTTTCGGCGCTTCAATGCAAAGCATCGCGTCGATGTTGTTGATTTCCCATCCTTTCCCGTGAATCATGTCGACGCAATGCTTCAGCAGGATAGTGCTCCGAATGCCCTCCCATTTTGGGTCTGTATTGGGGAAATGATAGCCAATATCTTCCAAGTTAGCTGCGCCCAATATAGCGTCGCAGATGGCATGCACCAAAACATCGGCATCGGAATGCCCGAAGGCTCCTTTGTTGTGTTGCAAATGAACGCCTCCTAATACAAAGGGATGATTTTCTTTTAACTGGTGTACATCAAAACCGAACCCTACTTTAATTTTCATCTTAATTTATTCAACGGTTACAGACTTTGCGAGATTGCGCGGCTGATCTACATTACAGCCTCTCATCAACGCCACATGATACGATAATAATTGAAGCGGGATGGTCGCCAGGAGTGGAAGGAATGCATCGTTCGCATCCGGTATTTCAATGACAAAATCCGAACTTTTCCTTACCTCGGTGTCGCCTTTGGTAACAATGGCAATCACAATCCCTTTTCTTGCTTTCACTTCCTGGATATTGCTCACGACCTTTTCGTAGGAGTTGCTTTTCGTAGCGATCACAATCACCGGGAAGCCTTCTTCGATCAGGGCAATAGGGCCGTGCTTCATTTCGGCGGCCGGATATCCTTCGGCGTGAATATAGGAAATTTCTTTCAACTTAAGGGCCCCTTCGAGCGCTACCGGGAAACCGATGCCCCTGCCCAGGTACAGGCAGCTGCTGGTATCTTTGATTTCGCTTGCGATATACTTCGCTGCCTCTTCCGTGGCAAGGCACTCTTTAATCAGGTCAGGAATGGTATCGAGCTCTTCGAGCAGGGTTTTTAGCGTAGGTGCATCCATCTGCTCTTTCAACTGGGCAATATAGAAGGCGATCAGGGTAAGAATGGTCACCTGGGCTGTAAAAGCCTTGGTGGAGGCTACGCCAATTTCTGGCCCTGCGTGCGTATATACCCCCGCGTCGGTTAAACGCGTAATCGATGATCCGGCAACATTGCAGATTCCAAAGATGGTGGCTCCGCGCTCTTTGGCAATTTCAAGAGCCGCCATGGTATCGGCTGTTTCTCCCGATTGGGAGATGGCTATCACGATATCGGTATTGGAAATAATGGGGTTTCTGTAGCGGAACTCGGAGGCGTATTCCACTTCCACCGGAATACGCGCATATTCTTCGATCAGGTACTCGCCCACCAGGGCGGCATGCCAGGATGTTCCGCAGGCAACTATGATAATCCGGCTGGCCTGCTTCAGGGTTTCGTCGTAATCTTTCAATCCGCCCAGCTGGATTTTACCCTCGCCCGGATAGATACGACCTCGCATACAATCGCGCACGGTATGTGCTTGCTCATGTATCTCTTTCAACATAAAGTGATCGTAACCGGCCTTCTCCAGCATTTCCAGTTTCAGTTCTAGTCTATGGATGGAAGGTGTCTGTACTTTATTGTCGACCGTTTTGATTTCAATTCCATCCCGGGTGATGGTGGCGATCTCGAGGTCCTTTAGATAAATAATGTTCTGGGTAAATTCGATTATGGGCGAGGCATCGGAACCGATGATATACTCGCCTTCTCCCACCCCGATCACCATGGGGCTGCCTTTACGCGCAGCAATTAGTGTATCCGGATGGTCCTTGTCGACTACGACGATGGCATAAGCTCCAATGACCTGGGTAAGCGATAATCGCACAGCTTCAGTCAGGTCGCAAGCTTCTTCTTTCTGGATTTCTTCGATCAGGTGGATCAGGACCTCGGTATCCGTATCGCTATGAAACTCATGGCCGTTAGCGATCAGGGTTTCCTTAATAACGGCGTAATTTTCTATGATACCGTTGTGCACAATGGCAAGGCGGCTATCGCCTGAATAGTGGGGGTGTGCATTCCGGTCATTGGGCTCACCGTGAGTTGCCCAGCGGGTATGTCCGATTCCGGCGGTACCGCTCAAGTCACCCGCTGCGGCGAATTCCTCCAGTGCGGCCACTTTGCCGGCTTTTTTATATGCTTTAATTCCCTGTTGGTCGACAAGTGCGATACCGGCACTGTCGTAGCCCCGGTATTCGAGGCGTTTCAATCCTTTAATAATGATTGGCCAGGCTTCATTAGCCCCTATGTATCCTACTATTCCACACATATTGATTTCTGTTTAAACATAAAAATCGGACGGATCCGATTTTTATGTGTTGCAATATAGGAATAAGAAGTTTATTCTGTGTTAAGAAAATTACAAATCTGACACCGTTATTGCGCCTTGGTGTAATAAATATTAAGTTTCATTTTGTATTGCGGGTTGGTATGGGTTCCCAATATGGCGCGGGATCCGGCATAAACACTGGGCAAATAAGGTACAATCGGAGCCTCTACATTCGCCGCCGGGGCAACGTAAAATACATCACTGCCGATTTTCCCCAAGAGGAGGTCCTGCACATAAGAAGTAAGTGCAAATACGTAACGTTTATTAGCCACCTCATAGTTGCCCCCGAAGGCCAATCCAAAACTTCGCGGATCGCGCACGTTGGTTCGGGTATCGCCGTCCGGCACGGGAACACGCTGTCCAGCGATATCCTGGCGGTATAAGGTAAGGCGCTTTGCCTGATCGCTAAAGCTGCTGCCTGTTGCTTCTTCATCCGTGTAGATGACGAGCTCTGCTTTGTTGACCACAAGTTGCTTGTCTTTCAAGCTTGACAGATCCGGAAGCGATAATTTTACACGTAAACCTGCCGGCCCCTGTGCGTATACCGTCTCGAAGTCTCCGGTTGGATTACTAAGCTGTGCCTGAACATCTGCGGTATAGGTATGTTGGATAGCCGCCGCTGCATTGTTAGCGCTGGCAGGATAGAATTTGATTTTCTGGCTGCTTGTGTCGGGTGTTTTATAATAAACCACCAGTCCGTTTTCCTCCAGGTTGATGGCTAGATGTACCAGCGAGCCGATGCCTGTCTGCTCTTCTTTATTGACGCGGATCTGAAAACCCTTCACCCGGTTATGATAAAAGTCGTGACCGGCAAAAGTAGCCGAATCAATATTGCCATCGAAGAGAGACTTGATTTTCTGAATGTCCATCGGTATCCGTAAATGCGGACCTGCCTTGATGGTGGTATCGCGGGAATCAACAATGGTATTGATCATCACGCTATCCCGGTAGGCATAACGGTTGACGGTTCTGGAACCGTATAATTCAGGACCGACGGTCCAGGTAGCATTGCTGGGGTAATTTTTGCCAATTTCGTACGGATCAGCGAGTTGGTGAATTTCCAGTTTGCTTGTTGTTGCAAGCGAGTCGCCAAAAAAATCTTTGCCGTAATTGATAACCATAACGGCAGAATCGATCGTTGCGTTCGTAGGGATACGAGAATCGCCAGAGGATACATTTTGAAGGGCGAACTGGATTGTTGAATAGCTTTCCCCGATAACCGGATCTTTCAGGTAACCTAAAGGAAGCTGACTAGCGGCCCGGGTTAAAATGCTGTCTTCTTTAACGGTTACGGCATGTATTTTCAGGGTGTCGATCAGTTCTCCATGGATTTGGTCGCCTGGGTCGACGTCTAATCCTACTCTTGATGGGTTCTCGCAACCACTTAAAATAAAGAGACTTATCAACAAGGTTAATAAGTCTCGAAAATAATATTTCATATGTTAATATTGAAAGCTAAACGAATATTATACAGTTTCAAGCTCTTCGCTTGCAAATTGTTCGTAAAGGTTGCAATAATTTTCGTAATCTGTGTCATTTTGTGCGTCGATAACTGGGATTTCAGCACTTTTAACAATTTTTAACAACTCTTCGTCGATCCCTTCTTCGGCGAGAACCAGCGCGTCGGAATAACCAATTGCCCCTTTATAAAGGCTCAGATAACTTCCGCCTGCATATCCGGTTGTGTCTTCTTCTTTCATCGACGGAGCCATGGCTTTCGTAGCGAAATCAGCACCTAATGACTCAGGGAAGGCATCGTTATATAGCGAATAGATAACTTTCGAATCCTTGTATGTAGGGTCGTTCTTGTAGGTAGTTTTCAGATAGGCCGGAACCAATGCACTCATCCATCCATGGCAATGCACCACGTCGGGCGACCAGCCCAACTTTTTAACAGTTTCAAGTGCGCCTTTGCAGAAGAAGATCGAACGTTCATCGTTGTCTGCCAGGAATTTCCCTGTTTTGTCCCGGAATACTTGTTTTCTATGGAAATACTCGTCGTTGTCGAGGAAATAAACCTGCATTCTGGCTGCAGGGATGGAGGCTACCTTAATAATTAACGGGTTGTCATTATTATTTACGACAATGTTCATTCCCGATAAGCGGATAACTTCGTGGAGCCGGTTTCTGCGTTCGTTAATCGTCCCGAAGCGAGGCATCAGGATGCGAATCTCAAAACCTTTTTCCTGCATTGCCTGAGGCAACTGACGCGTAATTTCTGAAATTTTGCTTATTTCAAGGAAAGGCGACATTTCGTGCGTGATAAACAATATCTTTGTTTTTGCCATCTCCAATAATTTATGTGTATTTTAGTTCTGTCGTTGGGATAATCCCTAATGGATGGTGCAAAGATACGAATTATCTGCCAACTTATCAACGAATTACAAAAAAGGCTTTGTTTTACCAATTGTATTTATCACTTTTGGCGGTATTTTTTCTAAACGACAGCCGTGCTGATTTTCAAGACTAAAAAGGCTCTGAGCGAGCATATTTCCAAGCTGAAAAGCGAGGGTAAGCGCATTGGTCTGGTTCCTACCATGGGAGCCCTTCATCAGGGACACCTCTCCTTATTAGACTATATCCAAGAGTACTGCGATACCCGGATCTGCAGCATATTCGTAAACCCCACTCAATTCAATAATGCGGAGGACCTTGCCAAGTATCCGCGGCCCGTGGAACGCGACATCAAATTGCTGGAGGAAGCGGGATGTGATATTTTGTTTCTTCCGGAGGTAGATGAGATGTATGGGGAGGGCGAACATTGGAAAATTGAGTTGGGGAACCTGGATAGTATGCTCGAAGGAGCGTTTCGCTCCGGTCATTTTCAGGGAGTTACTCAGGTTGTGTATAAGTTGTTTAGTTTGGTGAAGCCCGACGTCGCCTGCTTTGGCCAGAAAGACTACCAGCAATATCGTGTGATTGAGAGGATGGTTGAACTATTTGATCTTCCGGTGTCGCTGGTTATGTGTCCGATTATTCGGGAACCTGACGGCCTTGCCATGAGCTCCCGGAATGTTCGATTAAGCGAAGAGGGAAGAAAACAAGCCCTGGCCTTGTACGATTCCCTTCATTATTTCAGTCAGCACGTAAACAATTCCAACATCCATACGATCAGAGAGGAGGCGGCTGAGCAGTTGAAGACCGGTAAGGGGGTTAAATTTGAATATTTTGAGGTTCGCCATACGGACGATTTGGAACCCGTAGAAAAGACAGAGCCAGATATGCAGGTTATTGTACTCGTAGCTGCCTGGGTTGACGGAGTCCGGCTGATTGACAATATGTTCGTCGATATTGCAAAATAAAGCTTCCGCTATATTTCTTATTTTTTTAGTAATTTTGCATCATGATTATTGAGGTAATGAAATCAAAGATTCACCGGGTCCGTGTCACGCAGGCTGAGTTGAATTATGTGGGAAGTATCACGATCGACGAGGACTTAATTGACGCGGCGAACATTATTCCGAATGAGAAAGTACAGATCGTGAATAATAACAATGGAGCTCGCTTTGAAACCTATGTGATCAAAGGTGAACGGGGTTCGGGTATCATTTGTCTGAACGGTGCGGCGGCACGACTTGCTCAGGTGGGTGATGTGGTCATTATCATCTCGTATGCGTATATGTCGATGGAAGAAGGCAAAGCCTACCAACCCTTGCTGGTATTCCCTGACGAAAACAATCGTTTAATCAAGTAACCTTCCTTTCTTATTCCGAATAAATCGTTCTTATTGGAAATATTTTTTTAAATTTACTATTATGCTTGCATAGTAATAAATTTAAATATCTATGATTTTTGATTTGAACGAGGAACAAATCATGGTCCGCGACGCGGCTCGTGATTTTGCGCAGAACGAACTAAAGCCCGGCGTTATTGAACGCGACGAACATCAGACATTTCCGGCAGAGCAGGTTCGCAAACTGGGCGAACTTGGTTTCCTGGGAATGATGGTCGATCCCAAATATAACGGAGCCGGGCTGGATGCCATTTCCTATGTTCTGGTGATGGAGGAATTGTCGAAGATAGATGCTTCAGCATCGGTAGTTGTTTCAGTGAATAATTCACTGGTTTGTTTTGGACTTGAAAAGTTTGGAACAGAAGCTCAAAAAGAGAAATACCTGAAACCCTTAGCGAGCGGCGAGGTAATCGGAGCCTTTTGCTTGTCGGAACCCGAGGCGGGATCCGACGCGACTTCGCAGCAAACTGTTGCCGTCGATATGGGTGATCATTATCTGCTATCGGGCACAAAAAATTGGATTACAAACGGCGGCACCGCGTCCACTTATATTGTCTTCGCTCAGACCGATCCGGAAAAAAAGAGCCGCGGAATCAACGCACTTATTGTAGAGAAGGGAATGGAGGGCTTCACCATAGGCCCCAAAGAGAATAAACTGGGTATCCGGGGATCGGACACGCATTCACTGCATTTTAATGAAGTAAGAGTACCGAAGGAAAACCGCTTGGGGGAAGATGGATTTGGCTTTAAGTTTGCCATGCAAACCCTGGATGGCGGGAGGGTTGGTATTGCGGCGCAAGCACTTGGTATTGCCGCCGGGGCTTATGAACTGGCGTTGAATTACGCAAAGGAACGTAAAGCCTTCGGTAACCCGATTTCAGGCTTGCAAGCCATCAGCTTTAAACTGGCCGATATGGCGACCGAGATAGAAGCTGCGCGTTTGCTGGTGTGGAAGGCTGCCTGGCTAAAAGACCAGGGTCTGCCTTATGGTAAGGCGGCTGCCATGGCCAAATTAAAAGCATCTGAAGTTGCGATGAAAACAACCATTGAAGCCATCCAGATACATGGCGGTTACGGCTATGTGAAGGAATACCACGTGGAGCGCTTAATGCGGGACGCAAAGATTACCCAAATTTATGAGGGAACTTCTGAAATTCAGCGCCTGGTCATTGCCAGGGAGGTTCTTAAATAATATATTTGCCTGCTGCTAGATAAAAATTTGCTTTCCTGTTACAACGATTATGAAAAACGTTTTCCCTTTCCTGTTATTATTATTTGTTGCGCTTATTTCTGCTTGCTCCGCTCCTGAGAAAAGCTTCGAGAATGGCATTTGGCGAGGGATGATGGTTACGGATTCTGCTGTGAACATCCCATTCAATTTTGAAGTCTATGATTCAGCGGGCACCAAGCAGGTTGCTTTTATCAACGGGAAGGAACGTCTGAATATCAACCAGGTCATAACCTCAGGCGATTCTGTCATTATCCGAACGCCGATGTATGAGACGGAGATCAAAGCTGTTTTAACGGAAGAGGGTATGCGGGGTGAATGGGTTCGGGTCTTGCCCGAGAGGGAGCAACGCATGCCGTTTACTGCCTCTCCGAATACTTCCTGGCGTTTTGCGGCGAGCGCAGGCCAGCCCATAGCTTCCGTAGAGGGTCGCTGGTCGGTTGTTTTCAGGAAAGGAGGATCGGTCGACAGCACCCTTGCTATCGGGGAGTTCCGACAAGCGGGAGCGCAGGTTTCGGGCACATTTTTAACGAACTTCGGGGATTACCGCTTTTTGAGCGGTGAGATGGACGGGAATGCCTTTTCAATGTCGTCGTATGCAGGGGCCAGTCCGATTCTGTTCGAGGGAACCCTTCAGGGCGAGACCATCCGTGGTCGGATGTATTCCGGTCCTGCCAACCAGTCGACCTGGGAAGCGCATAAGGATGATAATGCCGCTTTGGAAGATGCCTATCAGATCAGCCGGCTAAAGCCTGGAGCAAAACTGGCCTTCGAGTTCGTTGATACGGAGGGCAACAAAGTGTCTTTAGCAGACGAGCGCTTCCAGAACAAGGTAGTAGTTATTCAGTTTCTGGGTTCCTGGTGCCCTAATTGTATGGATGAAACTGCCTTTCTAAGTCCTTTCTATAAAAAGTATCGAGGTAAAGGCCTTGAGATTATTGGACTCGCCTATGAGCGCTATGCCGAGCCGGAAAAGGCGAAGAAGGCTGTTAAAAACTTAATGGATCGCTTTGATGTGACTTATCCGGTATTGTTGACGGGCTACTCGAATAGGCCGGGTCAGGTGCTTGAAAGTCTACCAGCGCTTGAAAGCTTCAGTGCTTTTCCGACGACTATTATTCTGAACAAACAGGGTGAGGTATACTCGATCCATTCAGGCTTTGACGGTCCTGCTACCGGCGATGCCTATGACCGCTATATTGCTTCCTTTGAAGCGACGATCAATGCCTTGATTAGCCAATAAATTAAATCTGTTACTTTCTTAGGTGATATCTGTCACGGTTTGCACCGACAATTCTTACTCTATTTACAGATAAAAATTATCTGTATTCCATGAGTCATACTTTCCATATACCGGTGTTAGGACTGGCATTTTCGATCGACACACCTGTTAAAGTTGCCCACTACGGCATTTCTTCTGTCATATCTATCGTTGACGATATTCTCCTTGAACGCATGCGGCACTTCCATTCAGAAAATCTGGGAGAAAATTTTATCGCTATATCCGATCGGGAACCCGATTTTCGGGCGAAACGAATCTGCGCATACCTGAACTTGGTACGGCGAATCGTCGCAAAAAAAATCAGTGAACTGAGAATGTCGAAGTTCGAGCCAGGCAGTGAGATTTGTAAATACTTCGAGATGCTTCCCGTTAACTCTCCTTTAAAAGCGAGATACCTGGAGATGCTTCAGGCCAACGATGAGCAGATCAAGTTACAGAATCAAGAAGAACTTCGCGACGAGATGGTATCTGGAGCCATCGATGTCAACATTATGGCGAAAGTCGACAAACTCAACTATTCAAAGGATGGGGAGGTAATGAATGAAGTTTCTTCGGATGCCTTAGCTGCGTTAAGGGGTTTTGCGACAAGTGATTTGAATGCGTCAGTGGTTCTTTCAGCGGGAATGAATCCAAGACTATACAGCTATCTGGAAGAATTTGAGGATTTCTACCCTTGTACCGACGGAAAACTTATGAAGCGGATCATCCTAAAAGTTAGCGATTTTCGATCCGCATTTATCCAGGCAAAGTTTCTTGCAAAGAAAGGTTTGTGGGTATCGGAATTTAGAGTTGAATCGGGTTTGAATTGCGGAGGCCATGCTTTTGCAACGGATGGCTTTTTGTTGGGTCCGATTCTGGAAGAATTTAAGACCCGGCGTTCTGAGATGCATGGAGTGTTGACCGAATTATACAACAATTCACTACATACAAAGGGCTATGCACTTGGTGAAATACCTCCTCAGAGAATTACTGTACAGGGTGGAATTGGGAACGCTTCTGAAAACGAGTTTTTAATGGATCACTACTCCCTGGATGGTACGGGGTGGGGTAGTCCCTTCCTATTGGTACCAGAAGCTACGAATGTAGACGAAGATACGCTTACTAAATTGACTCAGGCAGTACCAGACGACTATTACATCAGCGGATCTTCTCCACTGGGTGTGCCTTTCAATAACTTTCGGCGAAGTTCAGCCGAGCAACAAAGACTTGAAAGAATACGAAAGGGGGTGCCTGGCAGCCCTTGCAAGAAGAGATATTTGGTCTCTAACACAGAATTCACTAAACAGCCAATTTGTACGGCATCGAGGGAGTTTCAACGCTTAAAGTTAAAAGAACTGAGCGCTAAAGGTCTTCCACAGTCGGAGTACGACCAACTGTTCAATCAGATTACGGAAAAGGTGTGCCTATGTGAAGGCCTGGCAAGCACAGCCTACATCCGCAACCATATTTTGAAACCGAGGGAAAGCCAAGCAGTAGCGATTTGTCCCGGTCCTAATTTAGCGTATTTTACAGGAGTCTTTACTCTGCGCGAAATGGTTGACCATATATATGGTATAAAGGATATCCTGGGTACAAGCTCCCGGCCCCACCTTTTTATAAACGAACTTAACCTTTATGTGAAATACCTACAGAAAGATTTCGAGCTCCATCTTTACACTCTAGATGAAAAGAAGCGGAAGTATTTTTCGAAGTTTCATAAGGAACTGCATAACGGAATAGCCTATTATAGGAACCTGGTCGGCCGCCTTCTACCGAAAAGTGAAAGCGGGTATGAACAATTTCTCGCGGATTTACGGCGTGCCGAGCATCTATTAGACTCGATCGTCAAATTGAAGATGGCGGAAGGATAATACGAAATAAGCCCGGTAGATTTATTCCGCCGGGCTTATTTTATGGGACTTATTTTAAAGGATCTATTTTATAAAGTGTTTCAACTGGATAATCTCTTTTTCTTCCAGGTGCCTCCATCGACCTCTCGGGAGATCCTTTTTAGTGAGATTGGCATAAATGACTCTGTCGAGTTTCACAACGTCATAGCCGAGGCTTTCGAAAATTCGGCGCACGATCCGGTTTTTGCCGCTATGAATCTGAATGCCGACTTCCTTTTTGCTGGCTCCCTGGACATAACTGACCGAATCCGGTTTGATAAACCCGTCTTCCAGCTCCAGTCCGTATTCAATTTTATTGAAGTCGCCCTGCGAAAGGTTTTTATTCAGTTCAACCTGATAGATCTTGGTTACGCTGTTACGAGGGTGGGATAGTTTGTCGGCTAACTCGCCGTCGTTTGTCAAAAGCAGCAATCCGGTGGTATTCCTGTCGAGGCGACCGATTGGATATATGCGTTCGCGAGTGGCTTTTTCAACCAGGTGCATAACGGTGCGGCGTTCCTGCGGATCTTCTGTAGTCGTAATATAGTCTTTCGGTTTATTCAAAAGCACGTAGACCATTTTTTCACGCTTCAGGCGTTCATTATTATAACGCACTTCATCCTTAGCCGGATTCACCTTCGTCCCCAGGGAAGTTACTACTTCACCATTCACACTCACCACGCCTGCTTCAATCAACTCGTCGGCCTTCCGGCGAGAACAGATACCTGCATTGGCAATATAGCGGTTTAAGCGGATTAGCTCAGGTTCGCCGGAAACGTATGAACGTTCTTTTTGGAAATTATTTTCTTTTCTAGTGGAATCGTCCCGGCGTGTATCATCTTTTCTTGGCGTACGGGGTCGCTCTGATGCTGGTCTCTTGAAGGACCGGTCGTCTCTTTTGTCGGAAGAAAACTTTCGTTCCGGACGGCCACCGTCTTTGCTGAATGACCCACTTCGTTCAGGGCGGTTACCGTCTTTACTGAAAGAAGCGCCTCTTTCGCTGCGGGAAGTGCGATCGCCTCGGTCAGGCGTATCTTCTTTCTGGTAATGGTTCGCTTTTTTATAGCGGTCGTCTTTCTTGAAAGGCTTATCGTCTTTCTTGTAAGTAAAACTCTTTTTCGGCCGGTCGTCTTTTTTGAAATTTTCGTCCCGGGAGAATGGACGGTCGGGCTTTTTATAAGGAGAATCCTTGCCTGGTCGGTCTTCCCTTGGGGGTCTGCCTGATCCAGGTGCTGAATCGTAGCGTTTAGAATGGGGTCTTTCCGTGTTCTTATTAAAAGCCGGCTTTCCTCCTCGGTTGGATTTGCCGTCACGGCTGTTCCTGTTATTATCGAATGGCATAAATTTTACCCTTATTTTGAATCTACAAAGGTAGGTCATTTTTTTAGATTCTGCTTATCTACAGCGGAATTTAAAATGTCGCAAACTTCCGCCTACAGATCGCTGTTTAAAGTGCTGTGAACGGAGATTTTTCGTAACTATTTGGTAATAAGGTTTATAGTTTGTACATTTGTCCCCCATATTTTTAAACCCCTAAAAAGGAAGGTAAAAAAATGATAAAAAAACACGTCTTAACCTGTGTTTTAGCGCTGGTCGCTTTACTGGGTTCGAAGCTATTTATATTCAGTACACCGGTCAAATCTGAACTTGAGACAACACAACAAATCAAAGCTGAGAAAGCAGTTGAACGTCACCGGAAAGCCTTTAAAAAAGAGCTCTTAGCACTCGAAAAAGAAAGAAAAGAAGCCTATTACTCAAATTTAAATTTTGCCGGCGAGACCCTTCCGCAGGATGTCACATCGGTTGAAAAAAGACTCAAGCGTAATTTGGATAAGTTTTCATATTCAAATCTTAAAACACATCGTCTGCATCGCGTATCTCAGGACTGGTTTCCCATCATTGAGCCGATCTTGAAAAAACATGGTATTCCGGACGATTTTAAATATGTTCCCCTTATCGAGAGTGGTTTGAAATCGGGTACTTCGCATAAAGGCGCATCGGGCTACTGGCAGTTTATGCCGGGCACCGCACGGGCGTTCGGGCTAAAGGTAGACGGGAAGGTCGATGAGCGTCAGGACATCCGGAAGTCGACCGAAGCCGCAGCCAAATATATAAAGGCGTTGCATAATATTTTCGGCAACTGGACCCTCACTGCTGCGGCGTATAATGTAGGGGAAGGAAGCTTACTCCGCTCGATTAAAAAGCAAGGCCAGGACAATTATTACCTTCTGTCGCTCAACAAAGAAACGTCGGCCTATGTGTATCGTTTGATATCGATGAAGGAGATTATCGAGAACCCGGCAATCTATGGTTATCGTCCTTCCGTAACACGCGGTCTGGTAGCATCGAATAATGAAGCGGAGGCCGAAGGCCGGAAGCTCTGATCGGGTGGGACGGCGCGGTTAAAGCTTACCGCTAACTGACTTTTCGACAAACATTTTCGTATTATTATCTGTATTTTTGCATAATACGGGACGGGTTACCGATCCTTTGCATTTTACATTACATGAATAAAAATACCCTAGCTGGTCTGGAAGAACAAAATGAGGTTGAGGTTTACGGAGCCCGCGTTCATAATCTTAAAAATATAGACATCAGTTTCCCCCGCAACCAATTGGTTGTTATCACCGGTTTAAGCGGTAGCGGAAAATCATCCCTTGCTTTTGATACGATATATGCCGAAGGGCAGCGCCGATACCTTGAAACGTTCAGTGCCTACAGCCGCCAGTTTTTAGGAGGTTTAGAGCGGCCCGACGTTGACAAGATTTCCGGGCTTAGTCCGGTGATTGCCATTGAGCAAAAGACCACCAATAAAAATCCGCGCTCAACCGTAGGAACCATTACCGAAGTCTACGATTTTCTGCGTCTGCTTTTTGCACGTGCCGGAGAAGCCTTTTCTTATGTGACAGGAAGGCAAATGGAGCGACTTTCGGAAGATCAGATTATCGACCGGATCATTGAGCAATTTCACGATCAACCGGTCAATATACTTGCCCCGGTTGTAAAAGGCAGGAAAGGGCATTATCGTGAACTGTTTGAGCAGATAAGAAAGCAGGGCTTTGTTAAAGTAAGAATTGACGGGCAGTTAACAGACCTGGTACCCAAGATGCAGGTCGACCGTTATAAGACGCACGATATTGAGGTAGTGATCGACCGGCTATCTGTCAGTGCTAAAGACCGGAAGCGGGTGCAAAGTTCCGTGCAGCAAGCCATGAAATTGGCGAAGGGGGTGATCAAGATCAGCAATGCGGCCAATGAAGAATTCTTTTTCAGTCGCTATCTGATGGATCCGGAGTCGGGTATTTCTTATGATGAGCCACAGCCAAATACCTTTTCTTTCAATTCGCCTTATGGGGCTTGCGAGATGTGTGATGGACTGGGCTACGTTTTTCAGATCGACCGGGAGACGGTGATTCCGGATCCTAAGCTAAGTATTATGCGTGGAGGCCTTGCTCCGCTTGGCGAATACAAGGATACCTGGACATTCCAACAGCTAAAGGCTCTTGGGAAGAAGTACGGGTTTTCACTGACTACCCCCCTGAAAGATTTCTCAAAGGAACATCTTGATATTATTCTGGAAGGTTCGCCAGATATTGTGAGTGTGCCGGTATCCTATAATAAATGGAATGTAAAGACCTATCAGGTTGTTTACGAAGGTTTATTCAAGCAGCTGGAAGACGAGCACGAGCAGAAAAGCGACAAGGATGATTACGATGCTTTTCGTTCGCTGAAAGAGTGTCCGGTGTGTAAGGGTGCCCGACTAAAAAAGGAGGCGCTACACTTTAAAATCGACAAACACAATATTTCTGAATTGGCTGAAATGGATATTTCGGCATTGACTCAATGGTTTGACGGTATTGAAAGCCGACTTTCGGAGAGACAGAATATAATTGCTGCGGAAATATTAAAGGAGATTCGTTCACGATTGGGTTTTTTACTCGACGTGGGCTTAAATTACCTGACGCTTAACCGCACCGCGAAAACCCTGTCAGGGGGCGAGGCGCAGCGTATACGGCTGGCGACGCAGATTGGCTCGCAGCTGGTTAATGTGCTGTATATATTAGATGAACCTAGCATCGGCCTGCATCAGCGCGACAATGAGCGCCTGATTGGGGCACTAAAAAATTTAAGAGATATCGGAAACTCGGTGCTGGTGGTTGAGCACGACAAAGACATGATCCTTGCAGCCGATTATGTAATCGATATGGGTCCGGCAGCGGGACTGCAGGGGGGCGAGGTGGTCGCGCAAGGGACACCGGAAGAGATCAGTAGTTTCCGAACCCTGACGGCCGATTACCTTACCCAGCAACGCGAAATTCCGGTACCGGAGAAGCGTCGCAAAGGCAAGGGGCAGGTTCTTTCTCTCAAAGGAGCCACGGGACACAACCTGAAAAATGTCAGCGTTGACTTTCCGTTGGGATGTTTTATTGCTGTTACAGGAGTGTCGGGTAGCGGAAAATCGAGTCTGATAACCGAGACACTGTATCCGGTTTTAAACCATCATTTTTTCCGAGCTAAGAAAATTCCACTGCCTTACCAGAAAATCAAAGGGCTGGAGTATATTGATAAGGTTATTGAGATCGATCAGTCGCCTATCGGACGTACGCCGCGGTCGAATCCTTCGACTTATACAGGTGTTTTCTCAGATATACGAAATCTCTTCGTTCATTTGCCGGAAGCGAAAATTCGCGGCTATAAGCCTGGGCGCTTTTCTTTCAATGTGAAAGGCGGCCGGTGCGAAACCTGTAAGGGTGGCGGAATGAAAGTTATTGAGATGAATTTTTTACCGGACGTTCAGGTGCCCTGTGAAACTTGCCAGGGTAAGCGCTATAATCGAGAAACGCTCGAGGTTCGATACCGGGGGAAATCCATCAGTGATGTGCTTGATATGCGTATTGAGGAAGCCGTTGAATTTTTTGAACCAATACCTTCGATATATCGAAAAATCAAGACTCTAAACGATGTGGGTCTGGGCTACCTTACTCTCGGGCAGTCGTCTGTGACCTTATCGGGCGGAGAGGCGCAACGTGTGAAGCTGGCTACCGAGCTGTCGAAGAAAGACACCGGGCAGACTTTCTATATTTTGGATGAACCGACTACCGGACTTCATTTTGAGGATGTGAATGTATTGCTTGGCGTGTTGAACCGTCTGGTGGAACGCGGTAATACGGTGTTGGTGATTGAACATAATATGGATGTCGTTAAAGTTGCTGATTGGGTTATTGATATGGGCCCTGAGGGCGGAAAGGGTGGAGGTCAATTGGTGTTTGCTGGTACGCCTGAAGGGCTTGCACAGCATTCTGAAAGCCGGACGGCAAAGTTTATAGAACTGGAATTGAATTTTGGCAAAAAGGAAGTTTCCTGATGCCCTTTTGAAATTTAAACTTGATGGAGATGATTGTATTAGATAAACTAGGAATAGCCGACAAGATTAAGACGGCGCTGGAAACGGTCTTCGATCCCGAGATACCGGTGAACATCGTTGAACTTGGACTCGTGTATGAGATTATCACGAAGGAAGACGGGACCGCAAAAGTGATTATGACGCTTACGGCCCCGAACTGCCCGGTGGTTGACTCCATTATCAATAATGTGCAGGAAAAGATCGAATCGGTTGAGGGGGTCACCAATGCCCTCGTTGAGTTGACATTTGACCCGCCTTGGGAGAAGAGCTTTATGAGTGATGAAGCACGGCTCGAGCTAGGCTTTATGTAAGCGGTTAGACGCCGCTTTGCCCCTGCTCCAGGTCACTGAGGCGCTTCATTGCTGCCACTGGTTTTGCAGGAGGTTTTTCGTTTCTTCCAAAAGAGAGCTTCCAAAGCGTTCTTGATTCCTTTGTAAGTAGGGGTGCGATGATGCTTAAAATCAGTACGTATACGACTACGAATGACTGGATAATGGGATTGAGCCCCCCCGCTTTTCCGATGTTAGCCATGATAATCGAAAACTCCCCTCTGGCTGCCAGGGTAAAACCAATATCGAAGGTTGCTTGCGTCTTCATTTTTGAGAATCTGCTCGCGAAATAACCCGATGCGAGGTTCCCCAGAACGGTCAGCAGAGCTGCGATGGATGCCCACATAGCAGCCCCTGTTAGTGAGAGCGGATCGATCGACAAACCGAAGCTAAAGAAGAACATAGCCCCAAAAAAGTCTTTATAAGGAAGTACCATTTGTTCAATCCTTTTGATATACTGGGAATCGGCCAGGACAAGACCAGCCATCAGGGCACCGATAGCCTCTGCCACATGGATGGTTTCAGAGAAGCCAGCGGTGGTGAAGAGTAAGGCAAAAATAATTAGTATAAAAATTTCCGAGGATTTTACTTGAAGTAGTTTGTCGATTGCGGGGACTACCTTTCTACCTAAAATCAAAAAAACGAGGATAAAACCCAGAGCAAGGAGACAGGTGCCTATGACGGACCAAACCGAACCTCCCCCACTTAGAACCAGACCTGACAGGAAGGAAATATGCATGGCAATAAACAGATCATCGAACATAATCATCCCCATGATAATTTCTGTTTCGGGATTGGCGGTACGACGTAAATCGGTCAGTACTTTAGCAACTATGACCGTGGAAGAACTCGTCATGATCCCACATATCACCATCATTTCGGCAAAGGGCATTCCCATAATCCATCCCACCAAAAGTCCTGTTATAAAGTTTATGCAGACATAAATTGTCCCTCCGGTAACGATAGAACGCCCTGACTTGATCAGTCGGCCTATGGAAAATTCGAGACCAAGATAAAAGAGAAGGAACAGAACTCCCAGGCGACCCATAAAGTCGAGAAAAGGCCGGCTTTCCTTGAACTGCAGGTCGACTATGCCCAAATCGGGTGCATGTTCGCCGAGAACCATACCAATAAGAATAAAAAAAGGAATTACCGACACGCGAAGTTTGTTCGATATCAGCCCTACGGCGGCTACCAGACAAACTGCAATTCCGATTTCTAAAATTAATGTATTCATATGTTCTCAGGCGCTAATCAGGTACTCAAAAGGATTTTCTTCAATAGTTTAATATGATTTCTTTTACCGGCTACGATAAGAGTCACGCCGGGGGTAATGATAAATTCAGGGCCAGGATTGATAATCGTTTCGTCTTTTTCAATAGCGGCAATAATGGAGGCTCCGGTCATTTTCCTAACCTCAAGCTCGCCGATGGATTTTTGTAAGGCAACTGAATCGGCCGGAACTTTGTACCATTCGATGATGAGGTCGTCCAATGCAACTTCGATGGTTTCCAGCGCCTTTGGTTTGTAAGATAAGCCCCCAACAATACCAGCTACCTGTCGCGCCTCCTCATCATTGAGCGTTAGGACGCATCTTGATTCATTCTCCGCCTCATCGAAATTGTAAAGTTCTCTTCGCCCGTCATCATGAATTACAATCACGACATTGTCCCCATAGCTCGTCTCGATCTGATATTTCTTACCAATACCAATGAGTTCCGTTTCTTTTACATTTGACATAATCTGTTTTCCTGGTAAATGTTAATTCCGGTATGTATAAAATATACTATAAAAGTAGGAAAAATATCACATAAAGTCGCTAAGGGTGACTAGGATAGCACCGTTTTTCTTAGTAAATTGGAATATGATAAAACTGATTGACGTTTCGCAAATGAAGCTTGCTGAGCGGGATTATATGAAGACATCCGGCACTGAGCCGGTCGAATTAATGGAGGCTGCGGCAAAGGCCTTTGTGGGCATATTCTGCGGTCTGGTCCCTGAAAAGTCGCGTGCGATTCTTATTCTGTGCGGAACTGGGAATAACGGAGGCGATGGCCTGGCCATCGCCAGATTGCTACAGTATTCGGGTTACTCCGATATCGAAGTCGGGATATTGCAAACCTCCCGGCCGGGGACCGGAGAATTCGGCCTGAACCTCAGGCGGCTATCGCAAACACCCGTCACGGTAAAGTACATCGGCGCCGTAGAGGAATTTACGTTTTCACAGACCGTCGTTATCGATGCTCTTCTGGGTTCGGGCATCAACCGACCGCTGGACGCGGAGCTCCGGGCGCTCGTTCAAATACTAAATCAGTCTCCCGCAGAAATTATTGCAGTGGATTGTCCAACAGGGTTCCGCTGTGAAGGGCGGCTCGACCCTGACGAAGTGGCCATTAAAGCCAATGAAGTAATCAGCTTCCAGCGGCCAAAACTTAATTTCTTCTTCCCGGAATCGGAGTCAGCCCTCGCCCGGTTCCATGTGGTCGATATCGGTTTAAGGGAGCAATTCATTGAGTCGCTTCCGTCTGATTATTATCTGATAGAACCCCGCGAAGTCGGCCGGCTATTGAAACGACGATCGGATTTCAGTCATAAGGGGACTTACGGACACGTGTTTATCTATGCGGGAAGCCAGGGGAAAGCCGGAGCGGCACTTCTTGCCGCTGAAGCGAGCGTTTACAGTGGAGCCGGTTTAACCAGTGTTGCTCTGCCGGAGCATGCTCGGTTAGCCTTGCATATCCGACTGCCTGAGGCCATGTTTGTGGATCTGCACGATCAATGGAAGGTTGAAGAAGAAAAATACTCGGCCATTGCTTTCGGACCAGGGCTAGGCGACCAGCCTGGTTTTATTGAATCCGTCCTGGACACCACGTCGGTTCCGCTGGTGGTCGATGCCGACGGATTGAATTACCTGTCAAGCCACCAGGATGTACTGATGAAGCTTAGGCCAGGATGCATCCTTACGCCGCATATGAAAGAATTCGATCGTCTCTTTGGTAAGTCGGATAGTTGGTTCGACCGCTTGGAGTTAGCAAGGGCAGAGGCCCGGAGGCGTCAGCTCTTTATCGTTCTGAAAAATCGATATACTTTTATTATTGTGCCGGATGGACGCGTTCTCATCAATCCTTCCGGAAATCCGGCGATGGCCTCTGGGGGAATGGGCGATGCGCTAACCGGAATCATCGCATCTTTTCTCGCACAAGGCTATCGGGAAGAGGAAGCCTGTATCATCGCATGCTTCATTCATGGCAGGGCAGGTGACATGTTGCGATCTAAGGGAAATGCAGTTGTCCCGGCAAGTTCATTGATAGAAAGCTTGCCGCAGGTTTTGGGAGAATTGCAGTCGCCCTAAAGACGGCTCAACTGTTCTTTCAAAATCTGTTTTCGCTCCAGATGCTCCAGGGAAATAAAACCGAAGTTGCTTTCCATCGTATCGACCAGGAGCAGGTACCGGCGATAAAGCAATAGTTGCCGTTCGAGCTCTTCCTGCAAGCCGGCAAATTCGTCTATAAAGCCTGCCAGCATGATCAGCTCCTCAACTTTCAATGTAGCGATAGTCGTTTTGAAATCAGCCTCCTGGGTGTCAAACAAATCTTGATCGTCCAGTCCAAAGAAGTTACGGATCACCTCCATCGCCACCTTTGAGGCTTCTGCCTCGTTGTCTTCCAGAATCAATCTTTTGACCTTTGCCAAAACATGACTTAATTGCTGCATTTGTGCAGTGAGCGAGTCTCTTTTAAGCATACCTGGAATGATTTACGCAGTTTACCAGCTTCCACTGGCACCACCACCACCGAATCCGCCTCCTCCAAAACCTCCGAATCCGCCACCTCCGCCGAATCCGCCGCCGCCGCCGCCGCCAAAGCCACCACGCCCGCGATTTCCGAGGCCTCCGAGCAATGTCCACCAAAGAAGGTCGGAGCTGCCCCTCCCGCCAATCACTTTACCTCCGCCTCGTCCTCCTCCACCGCCACGAGATATCAGACTGACGATTACAAAGAAGATAACCACAAAAATCACGGAGATTCCACTAGAGCCTTCTGACTCTTTCTTTCGGGGTTTCGCCTTGTATTCCCCTTTTGTATAGGAAATCAGTGCGTCGGTTGCTTTCTCGATTCCTCCGTAATAGTCTTGCCTGGCAAAAGATGGTTTGATTTCGTTATTGATGATCTGAAAGGCGATGGCATCTGGAACGGCACCTTCCACTCCATATCCGGTTTGAATGGTGACCTTCCGGTCGCCAAGCGATGCAAGCAGCAATATCCCATTATCGTTCTCTTTGCCTCCGATACCCCATTTTTGTGCCAGGCGCACACCGTAATCGGCTACTTCATATCCGTTAAGCGAGGGAATAAGGACAACAGCGATTTGCGTTGTTGTTGAATCGTTGAAAGCCACCAGCTTGGTTTCAAGCGCTTCAACCTGGGAGGGGCTTAAGGTTTGCGTATAGTCGTTTACCAACCGGTTCGGCTTATTCGGAAAATCGTTTTGGCCTAATGCGATGAGGGATATAAAAAGAAACAGGAAGCTAAAAAGTGTAGTTTTGTTCATTGAGACCTTGATAAGCGGAAAATGCTGTTAAAAATAGACGACCTCATTAGGGAGTTCGTTAATATCATCGTCCGAACGTGGGAAATACGTTTTCAGTTGAACCCCTGCGCGGTCGATCCCTGCAATAAGTCCGTCTGCAAACTGGCCCTTTTTAAATAAGCCAGCCATGATGTTTTTTGTCTCCTCCCAGAAGTTTGGAGGAACCTTCTTATTGATACCTTCGTCGCCGATAATTGCGAATTTATGGTCGTCACTCGCCAGGAAGATAAGTACGCCATTTTTGAGGGCGGTCTTGTCCATCTCCAGTTCTCCAAAACGTTTGGTAGCCTGGGCGATCACATCGCCCGGGCATTTATTTTCAATACAAATTCGGATTTCCCCCGAGGTATGGTTTTCCGCCACATTTATGGCGTGCATGATCCGTTCCTCTTCGAGGTTGTCAAATAATTTCATCGCGATTAAAATTCTACTTCGGGAGCTTGGTCGGCGCCTGCCTCCGCAGTAAAGGTTCCTTTTGGCTTGAAGCCGAACATACCCGCCATGAGGTTATTGGGGAATTGGCGGATTTCTGAATTATACGCTTGTGTTGCCTCAATAAAGGCCCGTCGTTCTACTGAAATGCGGTTCTCGGTTCCTTCTAGCTGAGCTTGAAGTTGCAGAAAATTCTGATTGCTTTTGATATCTGGATACGCCTCAACCGTGGCAAGTAAGCGACCCAACGATTGCGAAAGGGCCCCCTGTGCCTGCTGAAATTGTGCAATATTTTCCGGAGTCAGATTATCGGCATCCACATTGACCGACGTAGCTTTTGCGCGAGCTTCCACGACCTGAGTCAGCGTTTGCTGTTCGAAATTTGCAGCTCCTTTTACAGTATTTACCAAGTTAGGTATCAAGTCGGCCCTCCGCTGGTAGGCGTTTTCAACCTGGCCCCATTTGGCTTTGACATTTTCGTCTAGTTGAACCATCGTATTGTAGCCGCATGAGCTAAGTGAGCTAATGGCAAAGAAGCCAATAACAACAAAAAGTAAATTTTTAAGGGTTTTCATAGGGATAATTATTGTATTTCTTTGATAAGGTTTTCCTTGTTCACGATAAGTGTACAAAAGTTATACCTTTGTTTCTCCGAAATAAAAATTCGGTTGTACAATATGCGAAAAGAAATTGAATTAGCTGTCTCGCCCGAGAAGATTTCTGATGAGTCCCATCTCCTGCTGCTGGCTGCCGATAAGCTAGAAACCCCGGTTAAACGCATTCAAGGCATAAAAATTCACAAGAGATCGATTGATGGCAGAAGCCGGAGGGTAGTATTTCGGGTTAGGCTAATCGTCTACATCGACGAACCACCGGAAGCACAGATTTTCAGTTTTACGACTGACAATATTGCATCCTCCAGACCTGTAATCATCATAGGGGCAGGCCCTGCAGGACTTTTCGCGGCTTTGCAATGCATTGAAAAAGGCCTCAAACCGATTGTTCTTGAAAGAGGAAAGGACGTGAAAACGCGTCGGCGCGACCTCGCGAGCCTGAATAAGTTCGGCGAGATAAATGCAGAATCGAACTACTGTTTTGGAGAAGGTGGAGCAGGCACCTATTCGGATGGCAAATTATATACGCGCTCCAATAAACGGGGCGATGTGAAAAAGGTACTGGAGCTTTTCGCTTTTCATGGAGCCTCGCCAGATATCCTGGTCGATGCACGTCCGCATATTGGCACCAATAAACTTCCGCATATTATTGAGCAAATTCGGAATACGATTCTGAATGCAGGTGGTGAAATTCATTTCAACACGAAGGTTGTTGATATCCTTACCAAGTTCGATAGCGTTACCGGTGTAAGTCTTGAGGGCGGCGAAATGATCTCCGCAACATCGGTAATTGTGGCTACCGGACATTCTGCCCGCGATATTTTCGAATTGTTTGCCCGTAAAGGTTGGATGATGGAGGCGAAGCCCTTTGCGCTCGGTGTGCGGATTGAGCATCCACAACTTTTAATCGATCAGTCGCAGTACCATTGTGATATCCGGAGCGAATTCTTACCACCGGCTTATTACAGCCTGGTGGAACAGGTTGATGAACGCGGCGTTTTCTCCTTTTGTATGTGTCCTGGAGGCATCATTGCACCCTGCGCCACCGCCGAGGGTGAAATCGTTGTCAACGGCTGGTCGCCCTCCAAAAGAAATAATCCTTTTGCGAATTCGGGTACAGTAGTTCAGGTGCAATTGAGCGATGTACCCGGAGCGACCCAGAATCCGATGGCAATGCTCGATTTCCAGCGGCGGGTGGAGCAACGCGCATTCCTGGCCGGTGGAGGCAAACAGGTGGCTCCCGCCCAGCGAATGGTGGATTTTGTTGAACGTCGGCTATCGACTTCCCTTCCGGAAAACTCCTACAAACCGGGCACCCGCTCCAGCCAGCTTTCGGAAATCCTTCCCGATTTTATCAGCCAGGCACTTAGAAAGGCGCTCCCCCGGTTCGGGAATAAAATCAAAGGATATTATAGCAATGAAGCTTTGTTAGTGGGCGTCGAGTCCAGAACATCATCGCCCATCCGGATACTACGTGATCCGGTAACGTTCCAGCACCCTCAGGTACGCGGTCTTTATCCTTGCGCAGAAGGTGCAGGTTATGCAGGCGGAATTGTATCAGCGGCCATCGATGGGATGAATTGCGCAGAGGCGATTGCAAAACTATAAGGGATTCTGCGTTGTTTAGTTAAAAAAGTAGCAGATGAAAAAGACAATGATCATAGGCGCAACGCCAAATCCGACGCGTTACGCGCATAAGGCAGCCACACGATTGGTCTACACAGGACATAAAATTGTAAACGTAGGCATCAAGAAAGGGGAAGCGGCGGGACAGCCCATCGAGACACCTGACAAGATCTACGACGATATTGATACGATTACACTGTATGTCGGCCCGTCGAACCAAAAAAATCTTTACGACTACATCCTGAAGACCAAGCCGAAGCGACTCATATTTAACCCCGGTGCGGAGAATAGAGAACTCTATAATTTGGCTCGTGAAAATGGAATTGAACCGGTAAATGCCTGCACTTTAGTGCTTCTGGCCACCAATCAATATTAAAAGAGCCGGGTTAATTCACTGAGCTCGGAAATTTGAAATTTCACATCGGGAGGTGTTTCGATCTTTTTCGGATTGAAAAAGATGGCGTCCATCCCGAAATTTTGAGCTCCGCGGATATCTGCTTCCAGGCTATCCCCAATCATCACACTTTCCTCTTTTATTGTTCCGGCTGCATTTATGGCATATTCGAAGATCCGTGGGTGAGGTTTATGCACACCCACGTTTTCTGAAATGACAATTTGGAAAAAATATTTTCCGATTCCTGTTTTCTCGACCTTCGTAGCGGAGGCTTCTTTAAAACCGTTCGAAATCAAATGCAGAACATATTTTTCCTGCAGGTAATTCAGCGTTTCGATGGCGTTGGGGAAAAGGTGAGTTTTAAGTGGACACATGGCTAAATAATCCTCTTCGAACTGCTGTGGGAAGAGGTCTGCACCTACTCCCAGCTCTTCGAAAGTATTGGAAAAACGTGCTCTTCTCAGATGGTTTTTGTCAATTTCCCCCAAATGGTACTGCGCCCATAGAAGCTGGTTGTTGCGGGTATAGCTCTCAATAAAGACATCGGCAGATGAAAATCCCAGATCACGGAATTTGTAAATATCGAACAGCTCGGTCAGCGTTTCTTCGGCATTTTTGTCAAAATCCCATAAGGTATGGTCCAAATCAAAAAACAAGTGTTTTTTGCCGGAGAAAAAGGTTGAGTTCATTTACTTTTCGCTTTTATTACCAAAGGCAAGATCACCAGCGTCGCCCAGCCCGGGAACAATGTAGGCCTTACTGGTGAGCTCATCATCAACGGCACCCATCCAAAGACTTGCATTGGGAAGAAATGCCTTCACATGCTCTACACCTTCTTCGCTGGCGATGGCACTTACGATGTGCAGATGCTTGATCTTATAGGTAGCGAGCAAATCACGGCAAACCAGCACCATGCTCCGGCCAGTTGCCAGCATCGGGTCAGACATGATGACCGTCCGTCCGTTAAGGTCCGGGGTGCTTTGATACTCTTTGTAAATTTCAAACTCGCCGCTTTTTTTTGTTTTTCGGTAGGCTGCTATGAACGCATTGTCAGCTCCATCGAACACATTCAGCAATCCTTGGTGAAGAGGCAGGCCCGCCCGGATGATTGTAGCAAGAACCGGTTGCTCTGACATCAACTGGGTTTGGGCTTCACCGAGAGGTGTTTCGATAACTGCGTCGTTGTAAGAGAGGTGTTTGGATATTTCATAGCCGAATATCTCACCGATGCGCTCAAGGTTCCGGCGAAAGCGCATACGGTCTGTCTGAACCTCCACGTTTCTTAATTCGGCTATGAAATGATTGGCTATGCTATTGGTATCCGTAAGTATATGCACCATGAAACAAAAATAGGTTATTTGCTGACTTAATTATCTTTAAATTTGTAAAACAACGCAGTTAACGTTAAGTTTCATATACATGGAGTTCAAACTTACCTCAGAATATCAACCAACCGGTGACCAGCCGCAGGCCATCAAACAGCTCGTTCAGGGTGTCACGAGTGGCGATCATTATCAAACCTTATTGGGAGTGACGGGGTCGGGGAAAACGTTTACCATTGCCAATGTCATTCAGGAAACCCAGCGGCCAACCCTTATCCTGAGTCATAATAAAACGCTGGCCGCACAACTTTACGGAGAGTTCAAGCAGTTCTTTCCGGACAACGCGGTCAATTATTTTGTGTCTTATTACGATTATTACCAGCCCGAAGCTTATATCGCTACCTCAAACACCTATATTGAAAAAGACTTAGCGATCAACGAGGAGATCGAGAAACTCCGTCTGAAGACAACCTCGGCATTAATGTCCGGCAGACGCGACGTTATTGTGGTTTCGTCCATCTCCTGCATTTATGGTATGGGTAATCCGGAAGATTTCTCGAAAATGGTATTCCGTTTTGCGGTTGGGACCGTTATTTCCAGAAATGCCTTCTTGCATCGTCTCGTCGAGATATTATATACCCGCACGACTGTCGAGTTTAAGCGGGGTACCTTTCGGGTGAAAGGTGATACCGTTGATATTTATCCGGCTTATATGGACGAAGCCTATCGAATCACATTTTTTGGGGATGAAATCGAAGAATTGAGTGTAATAGATCCTGATTCGGGAAAAACGCTTGATAAAACGACCCACCTTGCTCTTTACCCTGCCAACCTTTTTGTGACGCCGAAAGAACGTTTTACCAACTCCATCTGGAATATCCAGCATGAGCTGGAACTTAGAAAGGAGCAATTAATAGGCGACCGCAGACTCCTGGAAGCAAAGCGACTGGAGGAAAGGGTGAATTACGACCTGGAGATGATGAGAGAACTCGGATACTGCAGTGGGATTGAAAATTACTCCCGGTTTTTTGACGGTCGGGAACCGGGTATGCGTCCATTCTGCTTGCTGGACTATTTCCCGGACGACTATCTGATGGTGATTGACGAAAGTCATGTGACCGTTCCGCAGATACGTGCCATGTATGGGGGTGACCGTTCACGGAAGCTTTCGCTGGTAGAGTATGGTTTCCGCCTGCCTGCGGCCCTGGATAACCGACCTCTTAATTTTCCCGAGTTTGAGGCGCTTGCTCCGCAAACCATTTACGTTAGCGCCACCCCGGGCGATTATGAATTGCAGCAAACTGAAGGAGTGGTGGTGGAACAGGTTATTCGTCCAACCGGACTGCTCGACCCCCTAATTGAAATACGGCCCGTTATCAATCAGGTCGATGATCTCCTCGATGAAATTGATATCACTATTAAAGACGGTGGTCGTGTACTGGTGACTACTTTAACCAAGCGCATGTCAGAGGAGCTGACCAAATATATGGCCCGTCTGGGGATTAAGGTCCGGTATATTCATTCTGAAGTCAAGACACTGGAGCGTGTAGAGATTTTAAGGGGACTTCGTTTGGGTGAGTTCGATGTGCTCGTTGGGATCAACCTTCTTCGTGAAGGCCTCGATTTGCCAGAGGTGACCTTAGTGGCCATACTGGATGCGGACAAGGAAGGATTCCTTCGTTCCGAACGATCGCTCATCCAGACCATTGGCCGTGCGGCCAGAAACGAAAAAGGGAGGGTGATTATGTATGCGGATAAGATAACTCAAAGCATGCAAATCACCATGGATGAAACCGATCGGCGCAGAGCAAAGCAGATTGCCTACAACGAACTTCACGGCATTACACCAAGAACGGTCGGGAAATCACGTGAGGCTATTATGGAACAAACTTCTGTGGCCGACTTCAAAGGCGGCGTAGCAAAGGCCTATGCAGGTCCCGACGATGCCAGTTTAGCTGCCGATCCGGTCGTTCAATATATGGACAAGAGCCAACTTCAGAAAGCAATTGATAACGCTCAGAAGAAAATGCAAAAAGCAGCCAAAGAAATGGATTTTCTGGAGGCTGCCAAATATCGGGACGAAATGTTTGCCTTGGAAAAAGTGTTGCAGAGCAAAGGCTAGAGCCCTGCAATCGCCGAAACTACAGCACTGACGGATATGTCGCTATGTGAAGCATCGTACGCGCAGCGACCTTCGGATATCAGCAACAGTTGCGGCGACTCATGCCTCACGGAATAACGCTCAGCAATTTGATTGGACAGATCCCGGTATTTAATCAGGTCAAGGAAAAACGCAGGAACATTGTCTGGAATCATATCGGCTTCCAATTCTACATTTCTTTTCGCCATCCCACTAATAGGACAACGGGTGCTGTGTTTAAAAATGATAAAAGGCTGGCTAATGTCGTTCAGCTGATTTATATCGGTAAATTCGATCCACTTCATATCAGGGAATTTTAAATTTTGATTCTTCAATATTCAGCAGTGCTGCGACGATGGGATATTGATATATTTTCCCGGTATTTTTGTCGGTAAACCATGTCGGCAAAGTCAGGCCTCCTCCTGCATCCTTTATTCTGGAAACAACAAGTTCTTGGGTCTTGTTTTCCTTTTTATCGTACGCCTTCCAAATACTCAGATTTCCATTTTGGGAATCGATAAAAAGCCTGTTGGATTCGTGCTTGGCGTTCGGCGTGAGTACTTTCAGCACAAAGTACTTTCTTGAATTGATAATCTCTGTCTCCTGAAGACTCGCATTCAGTTCCTTGTTCGCAACCCGAAGCGGGGTGAAAAGCAGGAAGGAGTCGTCCTCAAAAAGCTGAATAATATTTTTTAAAAGCTCTGGATTGTCGTTCAACTTCTTGTTTATGAAGACTTTTCCTGTTTTTGCCTCGCTGTCGAACAAAACAATCACTTCCTCGCCCGCATTCGTTTGGCCTTCAAATCGAACCAGCTTTTCGTTCCAGTCGTACAAGAAGCTGTGCTCACCGCGTATATGGGGATGGGGCGATACACAACTGAACATCAGAAAAGGGGCCTCTTCGAGCGAGATACTTCCAAGGCTTTCAGAAAGTTTTGCAACCACCGCATCCCGATTTTGGGCTTGAGCCCGAAAGGCAGTACTGCTTAAAAGTAAAAGCACAAAAGTGTAAATGGCTATTCTTTGATAAAACATGATCAATGATTGAGTATAGTTTAAAAGAATATACGCTACTTAAAGTACAAAGGTAAGGGAATTATCACGAAAGGATTCGACTATCCTTTCAAGTTGGAAGCAATGCGGGCCATTTGGACAGCTGTGACAGCTGCCTCTTCTCCTTTGTTACCATGGATTCCGCCAGCACGGTCTTCAGCCTGTTGCTGGTTGTCGGTTGTCAAAACACCAAAAATTACGGGCTTGCTGTATTTTACCGAGACGTTGGTAATCCCGTTGGCAACCGCCTGGCAAATAAAATCAAAGTGACGGGTCTCTCCCTGAATCACGCAACCCAGGCAAATTACAGCGTCGACCGATGTCTCTTTTAGCAAAAGGTCAGCGCCGGAACTAAGTTCGAAGCTTCCGGGAACCTGAATGGTATGAATGTTAGCCGGTTTAGCACCTTTATCCAGTAGAAGCTGGTAGGCCCCATCGTACAGCGCTCCGGTAACTTCCATGTTCCACTGGGCAACCACAATCCCGAAAGTAAAGGGTTCTGCAGACTGTACATCAAGATGCCTGAAATCTGAGAGACTTTTGAGATGAGTCGCCATAATCTATAGTTTTGCTTCTACGCGACCGATATACGCATCGACCATGGAGGCTTCGTAGCTCTGAGGGAAATCAGACTTTATTTTCTTATAAGCATCCAACGCTCCTTTGAAGTCGTTTTGAGCTTCGCTGACAAGTCCTAGTTTTTTCAGGAACAGCGGTGTGGTGAAGTCGTTGGATTTCAGGTCGGCAGCTTTTTTGTACTGCGTGGCCGCTTGTTTGTAGTCTTTCAATTCCGAGTATGCATCACCGAGTAAACCGATGACCAGCGGATCCAGAACGGGGCTTCCGGTAGAGCTGTATTTTTCAAGGGCATTTACTGCTTCCTGAAATTGCCCCTGGCGAAGGTAAAGACCTCCCAGATAAGCATTGGCGATATTGGCAGAGGGAGTGTTTGAGTATTCGTCTGCAATCTGCTCAAATCCCGGATACGATCCATCTCCTTTAATTGCTAAATTTTGAAGCGAGTCAATCTGGGCATAGCTTTCAGCTTTGAAGAGCTCGTTGCTGGCTTTTTCAGCACGCGGAGCCAGGTAAAATTGCTGGTAGCCAAAGTAGAGTAGAACAAGGATAACAATTCCGAGGGCAATGAAGCCAAGGCTTTTCTGATTTTCTTGAATGAAACTCCGTTCTCCGCCCTGAGCGATGGTAGTGGTATCGGGTTTATTTTTTTCTGTTGTTGACATTTCTTGAATAAATTCGGATTGCAAAAATACATTTTTACGGCATACAAACAAGAAGTTTGCATAAGTTTATTAGCTAAGGTAGTGATTTAAATGTTTTTGTGCTTCGTGCCCTGGCTTATCGGGCGAAGGCGGAGTATGATATTTTAGCGTAAAGAAGTATCTTTGTTTCTTATGTGGATAAAACAGCTGTCGGTACTCAACTTTAAAAACTATGCCGACTTTCTTATCGACTTTTCTCCGGAAGTGAATGCGTTTTCTGGCGACAACGGTGCGGGGAAAACGAATCTCCTGGATGCGGTTCACTACCTTTCACTCTGTAAAAGCTACTTCAACCCGATAGACTCCCAACAGATCAAGCAGGGAGCCGACTTTTTTATGGTTCAGGGTACTTTTCAGAAAGGGGAGGAAACCGATGTCATATCGTGTAGCCTGAAACGGAACCAAAAGAAGCAATTCAAACGGAATAAAAAAGAATACGGCCGGCTGGCAGACCACATCGGGCTTTTTCCTCTGGTCATGATCTCACCGAATGATTCTGTCATTATTACGGAAGGTAGTGAAGAAAGACGAAAATTCATCGACAATGTCATTTCTCAAACCGACAGTACTTATCTGGACTTGCTTATTCAGTATAACCGTGTCCTCCAAAGCCGGAACGAATTATTAAAAACCAAACATACGCTGGATGCTGATCTTCTGGCCGTTTATAACGACCAGCTGCTTGCTCCCGGGAATAAGATATATGAACAGCGAAAGGAATTTATGACTGCCTTTACCGATTTGTTCAATTTCCATTATGCTTTTCTGACCCGCAACGCTGAGCCGGTGAGTCTATCCTACGAATCGCAGCTGAGCAACCATCGTTTTGAAGATCTTTTATTACAGGCTTACGACCGCGACCGTGCCCTTGAGCGTACGACGACTGGGATTCATAAGGATGATTTGGTTTTCACCGTCAATGGCATGCCATTAAAGAAATTTGGTTCACAGGGTCAGCAGAAGTCCTTTCTGATTGCCTTGAAGCTTGCACAGTACAGCTATCTCGTAGCCAGAAAAGGGTACAAGCCCCTGCTGCTGCTTGATGATATATTTGATAAGCTGGACGACCGGCGGATTCAGCGCCTGATGGAAATGGTTTCAGAAGATGATTTCGGTCAGATCTTCATCACACATACCAATGCCGAAAAAATAAAGACTGTTTTCCAAAACATCGATTGCGATTTGCGTACCTTTGATGTAAGCGCCGGACAGGTAAAAATCCATCAATGAACATGAATAAGAGGAATAACGATAAAACGCTTAAGGAAGCCATTGAGCAAATGCTCGACGTTTATCGTTTGCGGAAGAAGTTTGATGAGACCGCACTGATTGCCGCCTGGCCGGAATTAATGGGCAACTCCATCGCCAGTCGCACCACCAAACTCTACATAGCAGACCAGAAGCTCTTCGTCAGGGTGGAGTCTTCTGTGATCAAAAATGAGCTTGTGATGATGAAAAGCCAGATTCTTGAGAAGCTAAACGATCGTGCCGGAAAGGTCGTCATTACATCACTTGTGGTTCTCTAGCAGCTGATTCCAGAGCTTTTGCGGGCTGCTTTGCATAACGTCAATCACAAAGGCAGCTTTCTCGTAAAAAGGCTTACGTTCCAACAGTTTTTCTTCAATAAAAGTGAGCATTTCCTCCTCCGTCTTCCCCGCCAACAAAGGACGCTTGCTGCCTTCTTTTCCTGCTAGCCTGCTTAACAACACCGCTGCCGGTAACTTCAAATAAACTGTGATCCCATTACGGTTCATCCACTCCATGTTGTCAAAATGACAAGGAGCCCCGCCGCCCGTGGAAATGACAGCAGTTTCGCTCCCGGAAATGCTTCTTAATAGATTGGATTCCAATTGCCTGAATTCCGTCTCGCCGTATTGTGAAAAAAAAGAAGAAATGCTCATTCCCGTTTCCTGAACGATTTTTTCGTCAAGATCAATAAAAGGGAGGTTGCCGATTCTGGCGATTTTTCGCCCCCAGGTGCTTTTTCCGCACCCCATAAATCCGATCAGGAACAGCGGTCTCATTTCACTGATTGCTTACGTATTTTTCGGCCAATTCTTCGCGCGTAGGAAGTACATGGAAATGCCATTTATCTATTACCGTACCGTCTTTAAGCAGCAGCAATCCCGGGTTCGACCGTACCATGCTTTTCAGAGGGACGGCATCCGCGTGAAACACTTCTGTATAAAGTTCATAATGTCTGGTGTTCTCTTCCACCTTTTCAGCAGTGCTGGCAGTTAACAACACCGTCCTGGTTCGGAAGTCGACAGCCATTTCTCTCGCCAGCTCGTTCAGCTGAGACAAGCCCTTACCATTTGCCTTCTCAATATCATAAGCAACAATCAGAAGGCTGAAGTCGGGGTTTTCAATGATCTCTTCGGTTCGGTCGTTCCCTTCAGCATCACTGATCATCAAGTCGGCAATCGGAATCTGATAGCCTTTTTTAATCAACCGGGTGGTGGGGTCTCCCACAATTTCCCAGGCATCATCTTTCCAGAGGTCCTCTGCGAGGTATTCCTGATCGGTTACCTGCTTCGTTTCTCCGCTTGTGCGATGCTTCAACTGGTAGACAGTTTGGTACTGGTCGATCTCTTCTCCCTCCGGTATTGTCATCAGCGAAGGCAGGTGGTTGCCCTTTTTATAAGGGAGGAAGTCGACCACCGGAAGGAAATTTTGGGTGTACACGCCAAAGCCGATTGATAACACCACAATGAAAGCCGTTAAGATGTACTGAGTGTACCGGTCATCGATCAGTGGAACCAGCCGGTCTCTGAAGAAAAACAGGACGCTGATAAGAATCAGGAGAACAATATCTTTTCCAAACGATTGCCACGGTGTCAAAGGAATCGCATCGCCGAAACAGCCACAGGAACTCACGACTTCAAAAAACGCGGAGTAGAAGGTGAGGAAAGTGAAGAAGAGGATAAGCAACAGCAGTCCCCATGCTGTCTGTTTGGTCCAGAATCCAAAGAGCAATAAAAAACCGAGAATAATTTCAATGCTGCAGAGTATGATGGCCAGTGCAACAGCGAAGTCGTTCAAAAAAGTAAGGCCGAAGACTTCGAAATACTCGACAAGCTTGTATCCAAAGCCCATCGGGTCGTTAGCCTTGATAAGTCCCGAAAAAATAAATAAACCCGAAACCAGGAGGCGAATAACCCATATCAGTCCTGAGGGCACCCGAGATGAAATCGTCATGTTTATGTTAGGCTAAATGGTTCAAACGGATCAACGCAAATACACTGTAGTTCAGCATATCCTGATAGTTGGCTTCAATGCCTTCGGAGGCCAGGGTAGCGCCTTGATTGTCTTCTATCTGTTTAACACGCAATATTTTCATTAAAATTAAGTCGGTTAATGAGCTGATCCGCATATCTCTCCAGGCCTCACCATAGTCATGGTTTTTAGCCATCATTAACTGGTACGTCTGATCTGCTTTTTCGTCGTATTTGCTGCTCAAGGCAGAAAGGTCCATTTCAGCCTTTCCGTCCTCGCCCAATTCAGACTGAATGAGCGCGATAATACAGTAATTCACGATTCCGGTAAACTCTGAAGCGATATCCTCGTCAATTTTTGATACCCCTTTGATTTCGAGCGTACGAATCCGCTGCGCCTTTATGAAAATCTGATCAGTAACCGATGAGAGTCGTAGAATACGCCAGGCAGTACCATAGTCACTTGCTTTCTTCATAAATAAATCCTTGCACTCTCGTATGATCTGATGGTAGGCTGTCGTCGTTTCGTCCATGAATATTCGTAATTTAAAAGCATTTGGCGCTTCTTTCACAAAATTACCGGAATATACTTAATTTAGCGAACACATATAAAATTAAATCTTGTGTTCACTCCGCAAACAAAAACAATCCGATGCTCCGATAAGATATTAGACCTTAATCGGCCACGGATTATGGGAATTCTGAACCTTACGCCCGACTCCTTTTATGATGGAGGAAGGTATACAGAGATGTCAGAGGCCATCAGGCATGCGGAGCAGATGCTCGTAGAAGGTGCTGATATCATCGATATAGGCGCCTATTCCTCGCGTCCCAATGCCAGCGAGGTAAGTGAACAGGAGGAAATTGACCGCCTTGCTCCTTTTATCAGCCGGCTTACAAGGGAATACCCGGAATGCATTATCTCTGTCGATACCTTTCGTTCCAGAGTAGCGATGGAGGCCGTTCGCCTGGGAGCCGACATTATTAACGATGTTTCGGGCGGAGGGCTCGACGATCAGATGTACGCGGTAGCGGGTCAGTTGCAGGTACCATACATCCTGATGCACATGCGGGGTACCCCTGCCACCATGCAAACCTTCACCAGGTACGACGACTTAATTGGCGATATCAATCAGTATTTTTCAGAACGGATAGCAGCTTTACGTGCTCATGGTGTTCGGGATATCATTCTTGATCCCGGACCAGGCTTTTCGAAGACCGTCGATCAGAATTATGAGCTCGTCAAAAGATTCCGGGAATTTACCGTTTTCGGTCTTCCTTTGTTAGGGGCAGTCTCGCGGAAATCGATGATCTATAAAAGCTTAAATTGCAGCCCTGCTGAAGCTTTGAACGGCACAACGGCATTGAATGTCTCCCTTATCCAAAAAGGAGCCAAGCTTCTTCGGGTACATGACGTGAGGGAAGCCCGCGAAGTAATCCAGCTCAGCATACAACTAAACGAATCAAATTTACTCTATGAAAATAATTGACTCACCTTTCGAAGGGTGCTACCTGCTTCAGCCGAACATCATTAAAGATGAACGGGGATATTTTTTTGAAAGCTTCAACAACTTGAAATTTATGGAAGCCACGGGGACAGCAGTAAGTTTTGTTCAGGATAACCAGTCCTTTTCATCGTATGGGGTTATCCGCGGACTGCATGCTCAGTCGGGCGAGCACGCGCAGGCCAAATTGGTTCGTGTACTCTCCGGAGAAGTGTTGGATGTCATCGTTGATGGCCGACCGGGCAGCAAAACCTATGGTCAATCGTATAGTGTCCGCTTGAATACGGAAAACAAGTACCAGCTCTTTGTGCCTCGCGGATTTTTCCATGGTTTTGCGGTGATAAGCGATACGGCTGAGTTTTTCTATAAATGCGACAATTTCTATAACAAGGAATCCGAACGAGGGGTGCATTTCGCCGATCCCGATCTCAATATCGATTGGTTGGTCGCGCCAGAGGACAGAATAGTCACGGAAAAGGATATGGCCTTGCCATTTTTTGGGAAGGGAGCTGAAAAATGAAGCGAGCACTTGTCATTGGGGGCAACGGCCAATTGGGTCAGTGCCTGAAGAACGTCGACCCGGGCTCGCTCGAACTGATACCGCTGGGGTCTGAAGAAGCCAATATTCTCGAGTGCTCCAGTATAGTTTCCGTTTTAGATCAATACAAACCAGATGTCATAATCAACTGTGCTGCTTATACGGCAGTCGACTTGGCGGAGGACGAACCCTTAAAGGCAGCTGCCGTGAACGCACAGGGTCCGGAATTGCTTGCTGAACTTTGTTCAAGGCGAGGAGTTATGCTCATTCATATATCGACCGACTTTGTCTTTGGTGGCTCAACACCCGTTCCCCTGGTAGAAACCGATTTAACGGAGCCTCTTGGTATGTACGGAAAAACGAAACTTCAGGGGGAGGAGGGGATTCTGAAGTGGGGCGGTAAGGTTGTAATCATTCGCACGAGTTGGCTCTACTCGGAATATGGCAATAATTTCGTGAAAACGATGCTTCGTCTTGGAAAAGAGCGGGAACGTCTTGAGATCGTGTCAGACCAGATCGGCACACCTACTTACGCCATGGATCTGGCGGAAACGATTGTCGACATCGCCAGTCGGCCCGATCAAACCTATGGGGTTTTTCATTACAGCAACGAAGGTGTTGCTTCCTGGTACGATTTTGCCTGCGCAATCTTCCGGATGACAGGGTTGAAAGTTCGGGTAGCCCCCATCCGGTCGTCCCAATTTCCCACCAAGGCCACCCGGCCCAAGTTTTCGGTGATGGACAAAAGTAAAATTAAAGACGTGTACGGTCTCTCGATCCCGCATTGGGTTGACAGCCTTGAAAAATGTATAAAAAAACTATGAGCGAACTACACTGGAAAGTGCTAAAATCCGAATACCTGGTCAGAGCCCCATGGGCTGTATTGAGGAAAGATACCTGTGTGATGCCCGGTGGGCATGAAGTTCCTGAGTATTATGTTCTTGAATACCCCAACTGGGTGAATGTTGTTGCCGTGACCGCAGATCAGCAATTTATTCTGGTCAGGCAATACCGCCATGGCGTGGCCGATACTGTTCTGGAAATACCCGGTGGTGTAATTGATGAGGGAGAATCACCGGATGAGGCGGTCAGACGTGAATTGCTTGAAGAAACCGGCTATGCGTTCCAATCTTTTGAAAAGCTCTGCGAGCTATATCCCAATCCCGCAACAAGTAACAACATCACAACCAGCTATCTGGCTACAGGCGGAGTACTTGTACAGGATCAGAAGCTGGATGCACAAGAAGAAATCGAGGTGCTTACGGTGTCGGCCGACGAGCTGAAAGAATTACTTTTTACCAATCAGTTTGGCCAGGCCCTTCATGCCTCCGCTCTCTTCTACGCCCTTAAGCAATTAGGATTGATCAGCTAAAATTTGCTAATTTTGCGCCATGGCGAGAGAAGTTTTTGAGACAAAGAGAAAGGCATTACGCATCAATCTGGACGAGGGCATTTATGGAACATTTGCAGAGATTGGTGCAGGTCAGGAGGTTGCGCGGAACTTTTTTACTGCCGGGGCGGCCTCAGGTACCATAGCAAAATCGATGTCTGCTTATGACATGGCTTTTTCCGATTCCATTTATGGAGTTGAAAAGAGCCGGCGTTATGTGAGCGAATCGCGAGTGGGCAAAATGCTGGACCACGAATACCGCTTATTAACGGAACGTCTCGTAGGTCCGAAATATGAGAAAAGACGGCTTTTTGCCTTCGCCAATACGGTAACCACCCTGAATTTCAGTAAAACTAACGATCCACACGGATGGGTAGGACTGCGTTTTCAAACGGAGCCAGGTGGAGAGCCAAACGACATTGTTTTTCACGTTCGTTTGCTCGATAGTGATTCCAGTCTCCAGCAAACCGTATTGGGAATACTGGGCGTAAACCTGATTTTCGCAGCCTTCTACTATCAGGACGATATGCAAACCATGATCGAATCCCTGGTGGATAACTTATCATCCGGATCCGTAGAAATTGATTTGGTCCGGGTGAAGGGGCCAGTCTTTGCCGGCGTAAACGAACGATTAATCAATCTTTATCTGGTGGCAAAGGGTTTTTCCAGCGCCGCTATTTTCAATCCCCAGGGTAGCGTTCTTCAGGCGAAGGACTTCCTCTACAAAAAAGATATTGTTATTCTCCGTACTAAATTCCGTCAGAAGTCGAACCCTAACTTCGATCTTTTCAATCTCGCCGTCGATGAATTTAAGCGTAACTGTGATATTGACGATTCTAACCTGGTGGTCATGATTGAAGTACTGATGTCGAATGTACTGGAAGATCACCCGGCCTTAAGCAACGAAGATCTCGATTATTTTGCTCAGCGTGCGGAAGCTTTGTGCGCGACAGGGAACCACATCATCGTTTCGAACTTCTCACGGAATAATATTCTGGCGGAGTTCCTTGCACAATTCAAGCCGCAAAATGTTGGAATTTCAACCAATATATCGAACCTTAAAAATATTTTCAATTCGAAGTTGTACGGAGCGAATTATACCGATGAACTGCTGTCTTACGTAAGTGGAATGTTCAGCAAGAACGTGAAGCTTTACGCCTATCCCTACCTCAACAAAAAGGAGAATAAGATCGTAACGACTCAGAATATGCCGGTTTCAGAAGAAGCCAGGCCATTATTTGAATTTTTAACCCACAACCAATATATTATCGATATTGAAAACTACGACGAGCGCTTCGTGAAGACCGTCTGATGATCAGGCATTGGGAAACAGCTGCTCGAAAGAAGGTGCTTTAAAGAAAGCAACGTAGAGCGCAACCAATAGCATTGCGGTCAAGGCCAGATAACCCCATTTCCTGTAGTGTTTGTCCTTCCTGATAACCCAGATAAGCAGCACGACAAGAGGCACTGCAAAAATGACGAGGAAGAATATGCTCGGTGTATCCATTTTTATAAGTTGAAAAACAAAAGTCGTAAATATACTCGGTAAAAAAAACTAAGCGACGGTCCAGCGCGTCAGGGGCGATACGTCCTGATCCGTAAAATCCTTTCTCAGGTATTTGTAATAACCTGCAATGCTCACCATCGCGGCGTTGTCTGTGCAATATTCAAATTTTGGAATGAAGACATTCCATCCCTGTTTTTTTCCTCTTTCTTCCAGATGAGATCGAAGACCTGAGTTCGCCGACACGCCACCTGCGATAGCAATGTCACGAACCCCCGTCGCTCTTGCCACACTTTCCAGTTTATTCAGCAGAATACTTACAATTCGATATTGTACCGATGCGCAGATATCGTTAAGGTTTTTTTCAATGAAAGCCGGGTCGGCTTTTTCATTCCGCTGAACGAAATAGAGGATAGAAGTTTTCAGCCCGCTGAAACTGAAATCATGGCCATCAATTTTAGGTTCTGGAAACTTGAAGGCAAAGGGGTTTCCCTCCTTGGCATGGCGGTCGATCAACGGCCCTCCCGGATAAGGTAAACCGAGGATCTTCGCCGTTTTATCAAAGGCTTCGCCGGCAGCATCGTCAAGTGTCTGCCCCATCAGTTCCATGTCGAAATAGTCATTAACTTTTACAATCTGAGTGTGCCCTCCCGATACGGTAAGGCAAAGAAACGGGAAAGCCGGTTTCGGATCATCAATAAAATGGGCCAGTATATGCGCCTGCATATGATTAACTTCGATCAAGGGAAGGTTCCTGGCCAACGCAAACGCCTTGGCAAAGGAGGTTCCCACCAAAAGGGAACCCAACAAACCGGGCCCTCGCGAAAAGGCAACTGCATCTACGTCATTTTTATGTATTTTTGCCTCTGCAATGGCTGCATCGACGGTCGGGATGATGTTCTGCTGATGAACCCGCGAAGCTAGTTCAGGCACAACACCGCCAAATTTTTCGTGTACGGTCTGATTGGCGATAATATTTGAATAGATTTTACCGTCTATACAGATAGAAGCTGATGTTTCGTCGCAGGTCGATTCGATGCCAAGGATAATTGCCAATGGATGATGTTTTAAGTAAAATACAAAAGTATCAAAAAAGTAATTAAAATAGTGTTGCGGGTTTTACTGGGCTTAATCCTGCTTCTGGTACTTTTTGCGCTTTCCCTGCAGCTTAAACCTGTGCAGAACTTTCTTGCGCAGCGGGCGTCGTCGTTTCTCTCCAAGGAACTGGAAACCCGAATCACACTAAGCTCCATTTATTTCAGGCCCTTCAATGCCATCGAGATACATGAATTGTATGTCGAAGATCGCGATCAGGATACGCTCCTGTATGTCGATAGTTTTTTCGCTGATATCGACATCAGCTCTATCTGGAAGTCGAAATTGACAATGAGTGGCGTGTCCGTTACCAATGGAAAGATCTTTATTAAAAAGCAGGTTGATTCAACAACCAACTTTTCCTTTATCCAGGAATATTTCTCTTCCGATAAACCGAAGGATGAAAAGACCAAGAAATTTGACTTTGTCTTGCCAGATGCCCGTCTGAAAAACATGAACATTCGCTACCGGAATCTTTCGGCTGAGAAAGCCGTTGAGGGTATTGATTTCAACGACCTATCCATTACCGGACTTAGCGGCCGTTTTGACGAAATCGACTATGTTGAACATTTGTTTCAGGCACGTGTAAAAGGACTCACATTCAGGGAAAAAAGCGGACTTTATGTAAAGAAGCTGGACACGCGGGCAACCATCGATAGCAACAGAATGGAATTCAAGGCGCTTGATCTTGCACTTAATTCAAGCTATATACGGGATTATCTATTACTCGAGTATCCTGATTTTTCTGCTTTTTCAAACTTCATTCAGCAGGTAAGCCTGAGTGGTAACCTGCTCGACTCTCGGTTAACCTCCAGAGATATTGCCCTTTTTGCTCCAAAAGTGAACGTGACGAACTTTGATGTTCTTATCCGCGGGAAATTCAGCGGCAAGGTGAATGATCTTTCGGCCAGTAATCTGCAGATTAGAACGGGGAAACAAACCTGGCTTCAGGGCGATATATCCATTAGGGGTCTGCCAGAGATAGAGCAAACGCTCTTTAACCTCGATCTTTCGCAGCTGATCACCACCCGCAAAGACCTTGAAAAGCTTGTAGCCGATCTGAGTGGCAAAGAACTTTTTGAGCTTCCGGCGATCTTCGACCGTTTTGGGAAGGTATCGTACCAGGGAAATATTACAGGTTTTTATAACGACTTTATCACGAAAGGTATCTTCAAGACCGAGCTGGGTGATGTCATTGCCGATATTAATCTCGAACTGACAGGTAACGGAAAATATAGTGGAGAACTTCTGACCTATAACTTTAACCTCGGTTCGCTCATCCAGGATAAGAAATTTGGGCTCCTCTCGTTAAGGGCAAACGCTGTAGGGGAGGGTTTCACTCTTGAGAACCTGAGAGAAGACGTTGAGGCGAACGTCGCATTTTTCGACTTCAATGGCTATCGTTACAGCGATATTCGGATCGATGGTATATTTGACAGGCAAAATTTTACAGGGAACATTGCTATACACGACGAACACCTCCGCGCCAGCCTGGACGGCAATCTGAATATCAGTAGCTCCGCGCCTGGAATCAATTTCACGGCGCAGGTCGATACGATGGACCTTCGCAGGCTGAATCTATCGAAAGACTCTCTTTCATTCGCTGCAGGGATCCGGAGCGAGTTAAAAGGAAATTCGCTTAATAATCTGACAGGAAGCCTCCGGGTGTCCGACTTTCGTATTGCCAAGGCCAGCCAGTCCACATTCATAGACTCCATTCTTATTTCCGCGACCGGAACGGAAGTCGAGCGGCTGCTCCATGTTCAGTCCGATATTGCAGACGCAACCATACGGGGCCAGTTTGATTTGAATACCTTCCCATCCTATTTTAAATCGGTTGCGAAACGCTACATCCCCTCCTGGCAGACCAAAATTGTCAGCGGGGGGAAACAGGAATTCGACGTGGAATTGGTGGTCAAAGATTTCGCGCCTTTGGCCCTGGTTTTCGCCCCCGATGTGCTGGTCCCCGAGGAGGTGATTATCACCGGTGTCTTTTCTTCAGACCGCGGATCTGCCACACTGAACGGATTTGTCCCTTCCATCAGTTATAAAGGCATCAAGGCTAACAATCTCATTTTTGACCAGACGACCAATGAACAGAATTTAAATGTGTTCATCACATCCGATCGGATTGACATTACAGATAGCCTGTATATCAACAACGTCAACTTCGCCAACGTACTCCGTAACGACAGGTTACACTTCAATATCAAGTTATCTGATATGGACGCAACCAATCAGCTCGATCTGAACGGCTTGGTTGAATTCGGTGCCCCTGCGACGCAACTTAGTCTGTTGCCTTCCGATGTGATCATCAACCATCAGGAATGGGAAATTGAAGAACAGGTACGGTTTGGATTTTCAGAGGGGAAAATTCAGATCAACGATCTTGAACTTTCGCAGGGAGATCAGCTCGTGGTGATCAATGGTGTCTTGTCAGATCAGGAAGAAGACGCTGTCAGCGTTCGCTTTCAAGACTTCCTGCTCGAGACACTCAATCCGCTCACCCGCTCTGCAGGAATCGAGCTAGTCGGTTTGATGAACGGTGCCGTCGAAATCCGTTCTGCTTTTGAACGTCCGTTTATCCAGAGCAATATTACCGCAAGCGACATTATTTATAACCAAATCGCCATTGGAGATCTGAATTTAGCGGCCGATTTCGATCAGACAACCCGGCTGGTCAGCATGGAAGCATCCCTCGATCACCAGGGAAGGCAAACTTTGTTGGCGGAGGGTACCTACAATGCCATGGATGAGGAAGACCCGCTAAATCTCGGAATGCGTCTGAATGAAAGCCAGCTGGTGGTTTTCTCCCCATTCCTAAGGAAACTGGTGTCCGACCTGTCCGGAACGGTCACGGCCGATCTAACCGTTACCGGAACTCCCCTTAGTCCGGTTATCAACGGCAAGGCGAATTTTAACGATGCAGGTATGGTCGTTAATTACCTTCAGGCGCCCTATCTGCTGAACGATGATGTAGAGGTTGAAAACAGCGTGATTGTACTGAAAAATACCGAGCTGCGCGACCGCAACAACCGTACGGCCGTAGCCAATGGAACGGTGGACATGAGTACGCCGCTTAATCCGACTATTCACGTAGATATCGAGGCCGACAACTTTATGGTGTTGAACACTACCGCCAAAGATAACCCGCTTTATTACGGAATAGCTTATGGAACAGGTTCGTTCCGTTTCCACGGCCCGACCAACGATATGGATATCAATATCGAGGCCCGGACCAACGAGGGTACTATCATCAACATACCCTTAAATGCTGCAGGAACGATCACGGATCAGGACTTTATCACCTTTGTTGGTAAAGATTCGACGGTGGCTCCCCGCAATACCAACTATTTCCAGGGCATGACCATGGCGATGGACCTCTCCGTCAGCCCCGACGCCGAAATTAACATCTATACCGACCTGGGCAAACTTTCCGGTAAAGGCGACGGATTGATATCCATGAATATTACGGCGCTGGGCGATTTCGAAATGTTTGGCGACTATGCCATTCAAGAAGGAGAGTTCGAATTCACAGCGCAAGATTTTATTAATAAAATCTTCGAGATTGACCGGGGAGGTTCCATTCGATGGACCGGCAATCCGGTCGAAGCCCTGATTAATCTAACGGCTGTTTATCAGGTACGTACCAGTGTCGGTCCTCTGTATACCGCCGCCGGCCGATCGGGCTCGGATCAGCGAGTCATGGCTCAGGCAGAAATGATTCTGAACGGCAACCTCCTGCGCCCCGATATTACATTCGATATTGACTTCCCGACCGACTCTTACGTGAAGGACGAATTGCAGAGTTATTTGAGTGATGCGAATAACGTGAATCAGCAAGCACTGAGTTTGATCGTACGTCGAAGCTTCGCACCCGGTACGGGAACCGATCTGACGCGGGAGTTGAATACAACGGTTTTTAGTGCGGGTACCGAATTGGCTTTCAATCAGCTGAACAATATTATCTCACAATCCCTGAATCTCAATTTTGTTGATTTTAATATACGTTCGTTTAACGAAGCAAGTGCTTCGATCCGTCTGTTGAACGATCGGCTTATTCTTACCGGTGGTGTGACAGACCGACGCGGTCAGTTGAACGACCTGAACGTTTTTGGAAAAGATATCGCCAGCGACGTAGAAGCCCTTTACCTGATCCGGAAGAGTGGCAACCTGTTGTTGCGAGCATCCAACCGATTGAACAACCGGAATTTTCTGAATCCGGAGGACGAATATGTCAGCGCGGTAGGTTTGGTATATCGTCAGGAGTTCGACACCTTCGGTGAATTCTTCAGACGGTTAACGAGCTTCAGCAGGCCTCGTTTCACACCATTCCTAAAGCCTGAGGATAAGGAGGCCGATTCGACTTCAGTTGAAAAGGAGCCAGACGTGATCGAGTTTAAGTAGCAGGGAGTTCCATCTTTGCTGTTTCCTCCAGCGCCTTATACCATTCCTCGCCGTACTTGCGGATAAGCGGACCTTTCAAAAAGCTGTAAACGGGGACCCCCAGCTTTCGTCCAAAGGAGCAGGCATCGTGGCAAATATGCCATCGATCGTAGTTCAATACCTCAAAGTCGGGATAGGCGGTAATACGGATAGGATAGAGGTGACATGAAATTGGTTTCTGCCATGAGATCTTTCCATCTTCATAGGCTTTTTCAATTGCACATTTGGTAATGCCCTTATCCCAGGTCACATAAGCGCACTCCTTGTTTTTATCTACGCAAGGGGTTGTAAGGTCTCCATCTCCATCAACGACATGAGTGCCGTCCTGTTCGATTGCAGCAATCCCCTTGGCCGTCATATAGGGCTTCACTTCCGGATAGATATCCTTCAGTATCTGGAGTTCATGTTGCTCCAGAGGAGCGCCGGAGTCGCCCTCTATACAGCATGCACCTTTGCATGCATTCAGGTTACAAACGAATTCCTCTTTCAGTAAGTCCTCACTAAGCAATACGCCCTCAACTTCAATCATTTTATTTTTTATTTAACGGGTACTTGAGTCCGGAAGCATCGGTCAGTTCCAGCGTGATCGATCCAACCAGAATCTCTACTTCGGCCTTCACGGGAATTCGATTCCCATCGTCGGTTACCCAAAGATATAGTTTACTGTCTTTTTTAAAAATTCGGCCTGGTTTAATTTCAGGGCTGAATTTCAGGCAATTTAAGGTTCCAATCGCCGTTTTTACGCGTTCCTTTCCCAGGTAAGTAATGCCCAGGGTGCTCACCTCATCGTTTAGAAAATAGGTGAGTTTGAATGAGTCACCGATTTTCATGCCGGACAGATCCAGGTTCCGGGCGAAATAGTATGCTGACAGCAAGTCGAATGTCTGGTTCGCTCCCTTAAACGTTCCCTTATTACCGGTCACTACATTCTTTTGCTGATCAAAGGTGACTTTATCGCTTCGTCTGTACTTTCCTTCGCGAATATTCTCGGTATAGTAGTAGGGCAGAAATGTCTTTCGGTCGATGAATGAATCATAGCGATTATTAACCGTATAAAACATGCTGAAAGCGCTTGCCGTCTTTCCCTGAGCGGACAAATGGAAGGTAGGCTTATTTGCCGCAAACATCCGGTTCGTTTTTTCCACCTTCAGCGTGCCTTCGGCAGCAGATATAAAGCCGTATTTTAGTTTATATTTTAACACCTCGCCCGGTTGAAAAACAGACTCTTTCAAATAAGGCAAGTCCTGTGCAGAAACGTGAAACGAAATGCAAAGCAGGAAGAATAGTGCGAGTTTTCTTATCATACGGCAACTATGGCAAAAAATATGCCCTTATCCCTTTCGTTTATAAATAGGGACCGACGAGCAAGCTTCCCCGTACATAATGCTCTTGGCTACTTTGCTAAGTTTTCGGGTCAATGTTATAAAAGCCGATTCGGGAATTTTGATTTCACCACAGCCCTTCACCATAACCCTCTGCCCTTCGAAACGTGCCATGTCAAGCTCTTCCAAAGCTCTTTCAAACAGCAGGTTCTCCAAAACTTCCAGATCGCCGAAAGTGATGCTTTCAGCATACGGCTCTAGCCGGTTAGCAAGCAACATATAGGCCCAGGTAGGTATAATCGCATCGGCCGAACAGGTGATGGCGATATGCTTGCCTTGGTACTGCGACCAGTCATGCTCCTTTACAAACGCACGAAAATCCTTCTCTCTTAATATCAAGCCATGAAACAGCTGTTCTTTAATGTCCAGAAGTACCCGTTCGCCCTGCGGGGCTACGCTTGCCAGATCAAAGGTAATCAGACCGCTTAAGGCAACTTTGTTCACTATTTTATCTTGAATTTCCATAAACTCTTTTAACAAAAAAATCCGGATAAACACTGTCTATCCGGATGCAAAGTTAGTTATTTTTCTTCTAATAGAATCTCACGCGATTGTCTTCTATCTTAGCGTTATCTTGGAGTACCTGATAAATGGCTCCTGGAACACGCTGTGTGATTGCACTGAGGTTCTGTTGTTTAATCGATAATAGATTCTGCGGCTGACTCGGATTAACAAAATCCTGTACCGAAACAATATAAATTCCCTGGTTTCCTTCAATACTTTTTGAAAGGGCTGCAGGTTGAAGCCCGAACACAGTACCCACCACACGGTTTTCCTGCGCTACTCCTGGAATAATCGGGTTAGCGAAAACGATGTTTTCAACTTTTACAGGTGACTTGCCTAACTTCTGTGCAACCTGTGCGATGCTGGAAGCACCCTGCAATGCTGAATCTGTTTTCTCTTTAAGCTGTTTCGCTTTGGCACGGTTGAGTACTGCCGGTTGAATGTCTTTCTTTACCGTTTCAAGAGGGAGAAGGCCTTCTTCTCGTACCTCGCTTACACGGGCCACCACATATTGGTTTTCAAGCTCAAATACTTTTTCAGAAACTTCCCCAACCTTGGCATCGAAAGCCCAGCGGACAATTTCACGCGGATTGCTGAGATCCTGAAAAGAAGATTGCATCGGTACAATATTTTCTCCAACCTGAACCTGATATCCCTCCGATTTCGCAACTTCCGAGAAGTTTTTATCGTTTACTTTTCCAAAGAATGAGGATGCCTTTGCATAAGCCTCGTTCATGGTCTCCTTGCTGCTTTGAACACTGCGGTCGATGATTGCAGCTTTCACAACTCTCGAAGAACCTTTCTGGTTGTCTATCCGGATAACGTGAACACCAAACTGCGTGCTCAGAACGAGCACATCGCCGGTACGGCCATTAAAAACTGCATCTTCAATGGGAGGCATTGCACCACGCGCAAATGTACCCAGCTTTCCGCCATCGTTCCGGGTCGCATCGGTTCCAAAGGTCAGGGCAAGCTCAGTAAAGTCTGCTCCGTTCTGAATCAGATTTTTAATGGAATCTGCTTTCGCCTGTGCCTGAGGCAATCCACCTTCCAGGGCTGGATTCAACAAAATATGGCTGGCGGTAACCGAATCAGGACTCATACGGCTATCAATCACTTTTGCCATCTCGTAAGTCCCGTTTGAATAAAAAGGACCTACAACCGACCCGGCAGCAGCCCCGAATAGTGCCGTGTCAAGTGCCGGAGAAAGCTGTCCTTTGCGGTAATATACTACTGGATATTTTGTTTCCGAGTTGATGCTGGCAAAGAGCGAATCGTTCTCTGCTGTAGCAAACTCTGTAGCTAGTTCCGACGCCTTTTGCTTTACCGCAGCAGAGTCAGTCGCACTAGGCTGAGCATTGAAGGCAACATACTCAATGCTCCGGCTCTCAACCGGATTATTGAACAAAGCTTTGTTTTCGTTATAATAGTCCTTATAGTCTTGATCCGTAAGTTTAATATCTTTATCACTGACCGATGCATAGTCCATCAATACATAGCTGAAGTTCGCAATTTTGTTGCGCTGAACGTAATCTTCGTTTGCTTCCAATGAAGTTACATAAACACTGTTCTGAATCAGCTGGTTGTATTTTTGCTGCAAGCGGTCGTTTTTGATAACCATCAGGAAGTTTTCCCATTGCTGTTTTTGCTCGCTATTCGGCGGCTCATTTCTGATATTTGTCAGGAATACGCTCAGATTGTTGCGGTCAAACTCTCCGGTTTCCGGATTCGTAAAGGATTGAATGATTTGTGGAGACGGGTTCTGGCCTGACACCATATCGTTCAATTCAGATGAGCCCACATTCAGACCAATACGGTCGATTTCTTTTTCAAGTAAAGCGCGTGAAACTCGCTGATTCCATACATTCTCAATCACATAAGCGTTCATCTGTTCGTTCACCGCCCCACCCATTTGCTGGCGCATATTGTTCACGCCCATTTCTACCTCAGCGTTGAAGGAAGCATAGTCAATAGATTCTCCGTCAATCTTTCCCACTTCATTTTGGTTCGGACCTACAGTACCCATTAATTGAGGAATAATTTCCCCTAATAAAAATGCCACAAGTGCAAAACCGATTGCCCATACTACTAATAGTCCTGCGCGATTTCGCAGGAATCCCATTATTCCCATAAACTGTTATACTATTAAGTTAAATTGTTTGCTTTCACACCATTGCTAATCGCAAATGTGGGCGCAAGATACAATTAAAAGTAAAAAAAAATAAAAAGAATACAAATAAACTAAAACGGCTTAGGGCCGTCGAATTTGAAATCCCCGGTTTGTGATGTGATCTCAAAATAAGAGAAGTCTTCCCTTGCCCAAAAAGAAGTTCCGTACGATATCTGGTCATTGACGGTGATGGTCACCGGAAGGTTCGAGTAGAATCGTCTCTGATTCTCATCCCAGATAAGCTCTTCCGATTTTAACGTCATCCCATCCGCTCGTGTGGCTACGACGTTTTTTCTAAGCTCGGTAATGCCCGAGTTCACCCGTTGTATCGCATATTTTGCACGAACACGCTGCGTTTCCTTGCGGAGCGAATCGTACATAATCAATACACCGCCCTCCGGAAATTCATAATACGGCTCTTTGGTGTTGAAATGAAGCATCTTGGGTGTGGTAAGCTGAGCCTTGACGACAGAAGAGTCGCTATAAATAACTTTTACACCGTAGGAAACGTCGACAGGATCCTCGATTTTCTGATTCGAAATCCGCTCGACTTCTTTCAGGTCATTTTCACAGGCACTAAGAAGAAGTAAGGCGAATAGACCCGTCGGCAGCAGCCGGCCGATAAATAGATTCTTATATGCCGGAAAGATCTTCATATCTGCTAATCATACTGATAGCGCTGGAACCAACGATCATTCAGCGTGAAGCCCAGACGGAAAGTAACGTAGTTCTCTTTGACAAGATTGTTCTGAAGCGTTCCCCGTTGACCCAGTTCGGCAGAAAAATTGATCTTATAGAAAGTGCTCTGGCGGTTAGACGGTAACGGAAGTCCCAGTCCCAGGGTAATGGCCATATCGTTAATGTCCTGATTATTGATATGCAAGTGCGACTTGTCATAGCGGAAACCCAGGCGATAGTCTACCAGGTTCATGTATTTGTTGGAAGTAAAGTCAGGCGTGTAATTTCCTCCGATAGCAACGCCATAACTGTTTTCAAAGTTGGCGCTCATGTCATTCTCCCTGAAGTCAGACCATTGGCCAAAATGAACGTCAGCGCCTACAAGCCATTGGTTTCTTTTGCTGAAGCTAAGACCAAACTTGTGTTGCATAGGCATCACCACATCACTTGCACCGAATTCAACCGTGCGGATAGAATCCAGGGCGATATTTTCTTCAGAAGTAGAAGAATTCCCGAAGGTGCGAATCGTAGACTGCGAAGCTTTTGAACGAATTGTATTTCCTGCATTACCGGCATAACCTAATACAAAACTCAGATCGTCGTTAATATTTCTGAAGTATTGAACCCCGTAATCGAATGTAAAGCCGTACACAGAGCGCGAATCCTCCACCCGGGAGTTTAACGCTCCAGAGTTCAGCGGGAACTGCGCTTCACGATTGTTTTCAAGTTTTCCGAACAGGTACCCTGCACTGGCACCAACACTTAAATTCTTGCCGATTTGAATACCATAGCCAAGATGCGCTTTTGATATTCCACCCTCTCCTGAATAAACGTTGTTTACTGCCACCGTATCAATCATGGTAGGGTTTGAATAGCTGTATCCTACATCGGAATAGGGGCTCAAGCCAAAACTCAGGGCAGATTTCGGCGTTACAGGAACGGCGAAACTCAGGTAGCCGAGCGAAAAATTGTAGTTGTTTTGCTTTTCGTTGTCACGTTCCTGGGTAGACAAATTACCGTAAACACCAATATCAATGGCCATCAATCGGATTCCCGAAAGAGAAGCCGGATTGCTGGAGTTGATATTAAAATAAGAACCCAAGCCTCTGACCCCCGTAGAAATACCGCCCATAGCTCTTAATTGCGGAAGGTGTTCTCCTCGCAGCTCTCCCAAACCGTATTTAGAATAGGGAGAACTTGTATTGGATTGCGCAAAGACGCCGGTGCTGGCCAGTAGTAACGACAAACAGGCAAGTTTACGGATGGACGGTTTGAATAAAGTCATGTGTTGAGTATCGTAAATCACTCAGGCCAGGCCTGGAATATTAATAAGCAGTTGATAAAATGGATTCAAACAGGACAAGTCCGTCATCGTTTCCAAGAAGGCTGTTGGCAGCGCGCTCCGGATGCGGCATCATACCAAATACATTTCTGTTTTTGTTGGTAACGCCCGCGATATTGTAAAGCGATCCGTTTACATTGCAGTCATCATTCACATTTCCGGCGGCATCGCAATAGCGGAAAAGAATCTGATCGTTGTCTTTCAGTTCTTTTATCGTGTCTGCTTCGGCAAAGTAGTTGCCCTCTCCATGAGCGATGGGGATCTTCAGGGCTTTGGATGAATCTATCTGTGATGTAATCAAAGAGTTGTTCGTCTCCGCTTTAATAAACGTGTTGGAGCAAATGAACTTTTGTTTCGTATTGGCAAGCAAAGCTCCGGGTACCAGCCCTGCCTCTGTCAAAATCTGGAAGCCGTTGCATATTCCAAGAACATAACCTCCCTTATTCGCAAAGTTACTTACTTCTTGCATTATCGGCGAGAAGCGAGCAATGGCTCCCGACCGGAGATAATCGCCAAAAGAAAATCCTCCAGGAAGTACAATAAAATCCGCTCCCTGCAAATCGTGATCCTTGTGCCACAAACGTACGACCTCCTGACCCATGATGTCTTTCAGCGTATAGATGATGTCCTCATCACAATTCGATCCGGGGAAAACTACAACTCCAAATTTCATTTTTTTATCTGTTTATCGTGCAAATCTATCTAAATTTTAGATGCTTTGCATGCTATTTTTGTTAAAAAAGGTTAAAGATGCCGCTAAAACCACTGGAAATACAACAGTGCCAGAACCAGGATAGCAAAGACCCCTTCGTAGATCCACGGGATTCGCGCATAGGTGAAATAGTAAGCCATGTAGATGGCAAGCGGAGGAATGCAGAGCAGGAAGTGATATTCTTCAAAATTGACATTCAGATAAAACGAAGCCGCGGCCAGTACCAGCATAAAGAAAAAAAGCTGAAAAGATTTTCTGACATGAACAATACTCTTGAAGAAGTTCTGGCGGAGTGACAGCAGAAAAAGAACAAGTATAAAAGCCGGAGCAATCAACACCAGGTAGTCGTGCAGGTCGATATTCAGCGAGTTTGGAAAAGAACGGGTAAGGGGTAGCCAGATCGTCCGAAACTGCTCAAGTTGTTCCAGCCACAGATAGATGATAAATAAAATAAAATAAACGGTTATAAAACCCATCACGCCTGCTATCCATTCCCTCCAGTTAAACGGCCGGAAAATCACCAGGCCGATCCAAAGCAGCAAGAACATGGAAATAAACGGGAAGTAGAACAGTGTTCCCAGGGCAACCATGAGGCCCAAATCAAACATAACGGCATTAATCTCTGTTTTCCGATATATAAACAGAAATTTATCGATCATCCAGATCAGCAGGAAATTACAGATCAGTGCTGGCGAAAGCGTCAGGAAAGGCGTAAGCAAACTGGCCAGTGTCACATAGAGCAAGGCCGTCAGATAATTGGGTTTGCCCAGTAAATTATATTTGTTGATAATGAAGTTCAGTAAAATTCCCTGGAGAATAGTCAAAGCAACGGTCGCGAAAATACTGGTCGCCGGATCGATCCGGGTGTCGAACATCGATGCGGTCAAATTGTCAATGGCAGGTTCGAAGAAAACGGCCTGTAAATTTTCCGGCAGATTGATAAAAGCACCCAGACACAACAGTATTGCGAAGGGAACCAGATAGATCAGATTAAAAGGGGTATAACGTCTGAATATTCGAATCATCAAAAATGGTCATGAGCTACAAAACTAATTATTTATTTAAGCTAATGATTTTTCTACAGTAGAAAGTAGCTGAAAAAGCATGTATTTTAGCAATGGATATTTAAACATAGCTTATGTTCCGAATCATTATTTTCGTGTTCCTACTCGTAGTGCCCTTTACGGAGGCGGTCCGTGCCCAAACGAATGCCCTCGAAACAAGCAGCCTCGCGCTCATTCCGGCACCTCAACAAATCACCTATCAACAAGGGCACTTTTCCTTTACCAACGCCATGCCGGTCGCCGCCTTTGAGAATTTCCTGCAAACCGCCGAATTGCTAAGCGAACACCCGCACATCCGGATCGGGAAGGTGGACCTGATCAAGAAAAGAAAGCAGATTCCCAAGCAGGGCATCCGGCTGATAGAGGCCGAGGAACAGGACGCCCTGGCGAATAATGCCTTTCGGATTGTGGTCGATTCCAGCGGTATCGCCCTGACCGCCCACCGTCCGGAGGCCATGATTCATGCGATCATGACCCTGGTGCAAATCGCCTATCTGCAGAAAGACGGATCGCAGATACCTTATCTCGAAATGGAAGATGCACCGCGCTTTAGCTATCGAGGATTACACCTGGACGTTTCCCGCCATTTCTTTCCGGTGTCATTCCTCAAAAAGTATCTCGACCTGATGGCCATCTACAAGTTCAATACCTTTCACTGGCACCTGACCGACGGGGCCGGGTGGCGACTGGAGGTTAAAAAGTATCCCGAGTTAACACAGAAAGCGGCATGGCGCAATTTTGCCTCATGGAAAGAATGGTGGAACGGAGGAAGGCGATACATTGAAATGGGCAATCCCAATGCAAGCGGAGGCTTCTACACTCAGGACGAAGTTCGCGATCTGGTCCGCTACGCTTCCGAGCGCGGGATAACCGTCCTGCCTGAAATTGAAATGCCCGGTCACTCCGAAGAAGTTCTGGCCGTGTATCCTCATTTGTCATGTTCGGGGAATGCTTATGAAAATTCCGATTTCTGCATAGGCAACGAGCAGACTTTTACTTTCCTTTCCGATGTTCTCTCTGAAGTAATTGAACTATTCCCATCGCAAATGATCCATATCGGTGGCGATGAAGCAAGTAAGAAAGCCTGGGCCAGCTGTCCTAAATGTCAGCAGCGGATGAAAGACGAAGGGCTGAAAAATGTGGATGAACTGCAGAGCTATGCGATTAAGCGGATGTCGACCTTCCTGAAATCGAAAGGCCGACAGCTGGTTGGCTGGGATGAGATTCTGGAGGGAGGACTCCCGCCTGAAGCCATTGTGATGTCCTGGCGGGGAGAGGGCGGAGCTGTTCAGGCTGCTAATGCGGGTCACGACGTCATCATGACACCCGGTAACCCCATGTATTTTGACACCTATCAAAGCAATCCGCTAAACGAACCGGAAGCCATCGGTGGGTTCGTCCCCCTTTCGGCCGTATATGCCTACGAGCCCGTTGCAGAGGGTATCAGCGGCGACAAAATTCCACGCGTGCTCGGTGTGCAGGGAAACGTATGGACTGAATATATGCCGAGCACGGAGCATGTCGAATATATGGTATACCCGCGTGCACTTGCCTTGTCGGAGGTAGCATGGTCAGCAAAAAATAAAAAGGATTGGGAGGGTTTTCAGGCGAGGCTTCAAAGCCATTACCTGCTCTTACAGCGCTTGAATGTCAATTATTACCGTCCCTCCTTTAAGCCCTATACCAAAGCCGACTTTCAGTTTGAGAGCGGAAGTGCCAAGATATCGATCAGCTCCGAACAGTATCAGCCCGTAGTCCGCTATACCATTGATGGAAGCGACCCTGATGCTTCTTCTCCGCGTTATACTGAACCCCTGGAACTCTTCAAGTCGGCCCTGGTCAAATCAGCCACTTTTTCCGACAGTGTCCGTCTTGGGGAAATCGATAGCCTGAAAGTCGATATCCACAAAGCGATCGGCAAGAAAGTTTTCTATAATAATCCATGGGACACCTATGCCGCTCGGGGCGACAGCACGCTCGTAAACGGCGTTAAGGGCGGTTTAAGTTATGGCGACGGTGAGTGGCAGGGTTTTACGAAAGGGGGACTGGATGTTATGCTTGATTTTGAACGCCGGGAAGAGATCAAAACGGTGTCTGTCCGTTTCATGCAGATAGCCGGACCGGGCGTCTATATGCCAGGCACCGTCTCTTTAGAAACATCTGATAATGGAAAGGATTTCAGGGAGGTGCAGAAGATTAAAAACGATATTCCTCCTGGCCAGACAACGCTCACCTTCAAGAACTTTAATTTCAACCTGAATGGCCGGATGACAAGATATATCCGCATAAAGGCGAGCAATCCACAGGGCGGTTACCTGTTTACCGATGAGATAGTGGTTTATTGAAGCGAAGGAAGAGAGCCATGCTGAGCGAAGATTGAGCAATCGATTGCGTTTCTAAAGTTTTTGGGATTGGCCCGGATTAAGTTTATTATGGTGTTCCATTATAAATCTGCTGATAAGATGAAGTACTTCATTCTCACATTGATCTTGATTTGTTTTTGTTCGGTCCAGGCATATCCCCAGGGTCGGCCAGCGCATGATAAACCCAATATCATTTTTATTCTCGCTGACGACCTGGGTTATGGCGACCTGGGCTTCAACGGTCAGAAGTATATCGAAACGGCAGTTCTGAATAAAATGGCAGACGAGGGCATCACATTTAGCCAGTTTTACGCTGGCAGTCCGGTTTGTGCACCTTCCCGTGCTGCATTGATGACGGGCATGCATACCGGTCATGCCTATATCCGCGGCAATAAAGAGATTGATCCGGAAGGACAGGAGCCCCTGGCCGATTCCCTGGTTACGCTAGCTGAACTCTTCAAGGCCTCCGGATACCAAACCGGCGCGTTTGGAAAGTGGGGTCTCGGTTTTGTAAATTCCGAAGGCGATCCGACGAGGCAGGGCTTTGATGAATTCTTCGGATATAATTGTCAGCGGCAGTCACATCGATATTATCCCGGGCATTTATGGAAAAATCAGGAAAAAGTTGAGTTCCCTGGCAATCAGCCGGGGCATTCCGGAATTTATGCGCCCGATATTATTCAGAACGAGGCACTGGATTTTATAGAAAAGAATCGCGATAAGCCCTTTTTTCTTTTTCTGGCCTATACGCTTCCCCACGCAGAGCTCATAGTCCCCGAAGACAGTCTTTTTACCAAATATAAAGGGATCTTTCCGGAGGCTCCATTTCGGGGCAATGATTACAAAATCGGACATACTATAACCGGCTACGCCTCCCAGGCTTATCCGAGGGCGGCTTATGCGACCATGGTTCATCGGCTTGATAGCTATGTTGGGCAAGTTTTCGGTAAACTTAAAAGTCTTGGATTGGACGAGAATACGCTCGTTATTTTTACCAGCGATAACGGTCCGGCCAGTGAGGGCGGCGCCGACCCGGTTTTCTTCGAAAGCAGTGCTAAGTTCCGTGGAATTAAACGTGACGTTTATGAGGGTGGGATACGTGTTCCATTTGTCGCCCGCTGGCCAGGTAAAATAACTCCCGGTACGCAAAGTTCCCATATCTCTGCCTTGTGGGATATCTTACCTACCCTGGCAGAACTAGCCGGGAATCAAGTAACGCATTCCGTCGATGGCATCTCTATGCTACCTTCTTTGACAGCAACCGGAACTCAGCGAAGGCACCCTTATCTCTATTGGGAATTTCACGAGCAGGGCGGCAAGCAGGCTCTACGAAAGGGCCATTGGAAGGCTGTTCGATTGGGTGTGAAGGAAGACCCAGCGGCCCCCATTGCACTGTACAACCTGGAAAAGGACCCGTCTGAAACCACTGACCTCGCGGAACGTCATCCGGATAAAGTCCGCGAACTTGATCAATTAATGAAGGAGGCTCATAAGGAGAGCAGTCTGTTCCCTTTCATTCCACCTACTACGAACCCTTAAAAACTAACCATGCATTTCAAACCTCGTACCTTTCCAATTTTGACGCTGATCTTCTTTTGGCTGTCAGTCGAAGCATTTGCCCAGAAAAACCTTACGCTGCATTACGATAAACCGGCCGAAAGCTGGATGGAGGAAGCACTTCCTCTCGGGAACGGCTACATGGGCGTCATGTTCTTTGGTGGTATAGCGCAAGAGCAGCTTCAGTTCACAGAAGGAACACTTTGGAGCGGAGGACCCCATTCAGGCGATACTTACCGATTCGGGAACAAAGAAGATTCATGGAAGTATCTCACCCAGGTCCGACAGCTTATCAGTGAAGGGAGTTTGGAGGCCGCTAATAATTTGGCGCGCAAGTATTTCACGGGTTTAGGCCCAAAGCCTACCGACGGAATGTCAGAATGGGGCGACTATGGCGGGCAAGTAACCATGGGCGACCTGTTTGTAGATATCGCTCACGGCAAAGGGGCCGTAAGCAACTACAGACGGCAACTTAATATCTCGGAGTCGCTCGCCGAAGTATCCTATCGTGTGGGCTCAGCGGAATATAAGCGAGAATATTTTGGGAATTATCCAAGCGGAATGATGGTCTATCGTTTCAGTTCCAGCCGGAATAGCGACTACTCCATCGTCTTCAAAAGTCCGCATAATAAGGATAAAGAATATTTCGCCGACGGGATGTACAGCTTTCAGGGACATATCAACGATAATCGCCAGGCATTTCAAACTTCCTACCGCATACAGACCGACGGGGCGGTGACATTCTCGAATGGCGTGCTGACGGTAAAAAACGCGCGTGAGATCGTTCTCTTTCACACCGCGGCTACTGATTACCTCCTGGAATACCCGCATTACCGGGGGAATGATTACCAGGGTCTGATCCAGGCACGGTATGCAAAAATTGAAAACAGCCGGTACCAGGATCTCAAAAATGAGCACCTAAAAGATTATGCGAGTTTATTCAACCGGGTCAGTTTACAACTGCAAGGCAGCAGTGCTGCCGACCTGCCAACCGATCAGCGACAAAGACGGTATTTCGAAGGAAAGTCGGATGTTGGCTTGGAAATGCTTTATTTTCAATACGGTCGCTACCTGATGATATCCGGTTCGCGGCCAGGAACCATGCTTATGAATTTGCAGGGGAAATGGAACAACAGTGTAAGTCCTCCATGGGCGGCCGATTACCACATGAACATTAATCAGCAAATGATTTACTGGCCTGCCGAGGTAACCAACCTGGCCGAAAGTCATGAACCGCTGATCCGCTACACCGCTAGTTTGGTTCCACCTGGCCGGCAGTCGGCAAAAGATTTCTTCAATACCCGGGGCTGGATTGTCAATACCATGAACAACGCCTATGGCTATACCGCTCCTGGATGGGACGTCCCCTGGGGATTCTTTCCCGGAGGAGCTGCCTGGCTGGCTCAGCATCTATGGGAGCACTATGAATTCGGGCTCGACAGTACCTATCTAAAGGAAGAGGCCTATCCGGTGATGAAAGATGCTGCCTTATTCTGGATCGATTACCTCGTGCCCGATGAAAACGGGTATCTCGTTTCCTCACCTTCTTATTCCCCCGAACACGGGGGGATTTCCGGTGGAGCTTCGATGGATCATCAGATCGCCTGGGACGTGCTAAATAACAGCGTAAAAGCAGCAGAAATCGTTGGTGACCAAGAATTTGTTCGTCAGGCAAGTGCTATCCGCGATAAAATTCTGGCGCCCGCCATCGGCCGTTGGGGGCAGTTGCAGGAATGGAAAGAAGATGTAGATGATTCTACGAGCCGCCACCGTCATATCTCACATCTTTTCGCCCTTCACCCAGGCAGACAAATATCACCGCTGAAGACACCTGATCTCGCCGAGGCAGCAAGAGTTACCCTCGAGGCGCGCGGCGACGATGCAACCGGTTGGTCGCTAGCCTGGAAAGTCAACTTTTGGGCGCGTTTGAAGGATGGTGATCGGGCCTACAAGCTTTATCGGATGATCATGAAACCTTCCGGTGCAGGTGGCTCTGGCTCCGGTTCGTACGCTAATTTGCTTGATGCACATCCACCATTTCAGCTCGACGGTAATATGGGAGCCACCGCCGGCGTCGCAGAAATGATCATGCAATCTCACACCGGCGATATTGATCTGCTTCCCGCTCTTCCTGCTGCCTGGTCATCCGGTTCTGTCAACGGTCTCCGAGCACGTGGAGGATTTACAATTGACATGCAATGGGACCAGCTGGAGCTAAAAGAAGTCAAAATCACGTCAAAGACAAAACGGCGTGTTAAGTTGGTTTACAGAGGAACCAGCAAAGATATAAGTTTAAACCCTAATCAATCGATTGCGTTAACTGGCGCCGATTTTTTGCAAAAATAAGAAGCCTCATGAAACATTTTTTTTACACGAAAAGCTTTGCAGGGTGTAGTAAGTACACTATATTTGTGGCTTCATAATTTAGGTTTATAATTGGTTAGTGAAGGTCTTCAGTCTCCCCGGCTGGAGGCCTTTCCTTTTAGCCTGTTTTTTATACTAGCCTGCCGCCGGCACTTTCAAATTCCATGATCTTCTTATCAAAGTCCGCCGGGTCAATCGCACGCGTGGCATTCAGGCGAATTTCCGCCTGAAAACCCAGGTGAAGTGCATCCATCGCTGTAAAGTGAACACAATAATCGGCCGCCAATCCGCATACCACCACCTTGCTCACCGACTTCTCCAGTAAATAGCCTGCCAGGCCGGTGGAGTTCCTGCGGCCATTATCATAAAATGCGCTATAACTATCGATCTCCCGCTGGGTCCCCTTGCGTAAAATCAGACTAGCTTTGCTGCTATCGATCGCACGGGACAGAGCGGCACCGTCTGAGCCCTGAATACAGTGTTCCGGCCACAAAACCTGCGAAAGGCCATTCAGAGTTATTTTTTCAAAGGCTTCTTTCCCGTGGTGGGCTGTAAAGAAACTCAAATGATCAGCCGGGTGCCAGTCCTGTGTGAAGACGATCAGTCCGAAGTCATTTTGCAATTCGTTGATAACCGGAATTATTTCGTTGCCACCAGCAACTTCCAATGCCCCGCCCGGCAAAAAGTCGTTTTGCATGTCGACAACAATCAGGGCTGTTTTTCCCGAGGTCTCAAAATAAGGTTCTTTCTCAAACCGGAATTCATCCCGCAGAAGAGAAATTATTTTAGAAGGTAGGTGATTGCTCATATGGAAAGATACAAAAATTGCCGTGTAATTTTTAAGAGTTCAAGAGTGTTGGTGAGGCACTACGTGATAGTTCTTTGTTACAAAGGAAAATGTGTGCTAATTACGCAATCGTTTGTGTTGCAATATTTAAAATTACGCAACCGGTTGCGTTAAGAATCGACTTGTGACAATGTTATAATGCTGTTATAATCGTGTAAAGAAACTATTCTTTTGGTTCCTGTTTGAGTGAACTTTGAGCGATTTAAATTTACTAAAAACCATAAACGCAATGAATATGACAAAATGTTTTACTTTTTTCTTGCTCCTTTTCTACATATCGACTGCTAATGCGCAGCAGGTAAGTATAACAGGAATTGTGAGAGACAGCGAGGGCGCCATACCCGGCGTCACTGTCTCCGAGAAGGGCGGCAAAGCCTATCCGGTTCAGACGGACATCGACGGACAGTATCGAATTACAGTAAATAACCCTGAGTCAACGACTTTAGTGTTTTCTTTTATCGGCTATGTTAAGCAGGAGCAAAGGGTTGGTTCCCGAACTTCAATCAACGTAGTTCTCGAGGCCGATTTGGCTGCGCTCGATGAAGTTGTAGTCGTGGGATATCAGCAGCAATCAGTACGGAAAACGACAAGCTCTGTTCAAATTGTCTCAGGAGCCCAAATTGAAAACCTGCCAGCACCTAGTTTCGAGTCATTACTTCAGGGAAGAGTTTCGGGTATTAACATCCAGAATTTCACTGGAGAACCAGGAGCGAGAAACACATTCACAGTTCGGGGAAATACGACTATTTCACCAGACCTGAACTCTGAGATCGACCTGGCCAACACGATGAGCTCACCGCTTTATATTATAGACGGCATGCCCGTTTCAGTGAACGACCTATCCGGATCTTCAGCAACGGGCACTAACTATATTGCGGGTATCAATGTGAACGATATAGAAAGTATCGTAGTACAGAAGGACGCCGCGGCTACTGCTGTATGGGGATCGAGGGGTGCAAACGGAGTTATTGTCATCAAAACGAAATCGGGCGCCACGGGCAAACCGACTGTTCGACTTTCCTATTATACCGGTGCAACGCAACGGCCGGAGCTGCAAAGAACAGTCGCCGGAGCACAGGAAAGAAGGCAGAAGATCGGATTAATCAATGAATATGGAAGTTTTGCTCAGCTGTCTAACATTCCACAGGTATTAACAGACAGTTTGAACCCAAGTTTCAACAATGCTACAGACTGGCAGGATTTGTTCTATTCTACGGGGCGGGTCAGCAATTATGATGTTAATATTGCAGCTGGGAATGATATTATAAATTACCGCTTATCGCTCAATTATTACGATGAAGATGGTATCGTTAGAAATACCGGATTCTCGAGGTATTCACTGCGCGGAAATTTCGACTTTAAGTTGTTCCCGGCCGCGAAGACTAATCTAATTGTTGCTGCTTCCAGAATGGATCGTAAGCGTGGTCTGGGAAGGGGAGTAGATGAAATTGTTCCCATTAGTGCTACTTCAATGCCGGCAAGCTTTGTCAGACTAACCGATGCCGATTACGATTTTTATTATGGGCAATACGACAAATTGCGTGACGATAATCAAACAGATGCAGTCAGCATTTTCTCGCAGACGGATATTGACGTTTATAAGGGCATAAAATATTCCTTACAGGCTTCCGCCCAGGCGACTATGGACCGAAGGGATCAATTCCAGCCGACTGAAATTGCAACAAACGGCACATCCTTTTCTTCCGGCGATCGTTACGACCTTTACACGTATAATCTTACCAACATCCTGAGTTACGGTAAAACCCTGGCGGAAAATCACACGTTCGCACTGACAGGTATGCAATCTTTCGAGTACAATAACCATAAGAACACGTATGTGTTAGGCTATAACCTTCCCACGGATGATATTGAAGTTGTTCAGGGGATCGCTCAACGGGATCTGCGCGGATATACCGACTTCAGGGAAGCAGGACTATTATCGTTCCTGGGGCAGCTAGCGTACGACTACAAAGCACGCTACATGTTTAATGCCTCTTGGAGGGCAGACGTTTCATCCCGATTCGGGAAGGATACAAAATGGGGATTTTTTCCGGCCCTCTCAGCATCCTGGATTGCATCTGATGAAGCTTTCCTGAAAGACATCGCCTGGCTGGATCTTCTTAAGTTTAGAGGAAGTTGGGGAGAGTCGGGTACTTTACCGCAGGACTTCTACGCACCGTTCAATGTCTGGGACCTTCCTACCAGTACCTATGACGGGAATACCGTAGCGACTCCTTCCTTTTCTAAACCGCTGACCTTACCAAATTTGACATGGAACAAATCGAGTCAGATTAACTTAGGTGCCGACCTTTTCTTATTTGATAGCCGATTAAACGTTATGGTAGACGTTTACCGTAAAGAAACAAAGGATCCCATTATGGCCTTTGATTTTCCTTTCTACACGGGTTACTCCAGCCTGTCGTATAACGTCCCTATGACGATTCTCAATGAAGGGGTCGATCTTCAGATTAGCACGAGAAATTTGAGTGGAACCAGTGTACTACAGTGGACCACCAATCTCAACCTTAGTTATAATAAAAATAGAATCGGGTCGCTGCCAAACGGTGACCGGAGTTTTTATGCCGATTCGAGAGGGTACAATCAGCAACTCTTGTATACCGTCGGATCGCCTATTTACCGTTGGGCTCAAATGAATTATCAAGGAGTTTATAATCACCAGGATCAGATTCCCGTAAACGCTGTAACAGGCAACCCTGTTACGTACTTTAAAGGGAACTACCCCGTTAAGCCGGGGTTTCCAATTTGGCAGGATGTGAATGCCGATTGGGATGTCTGGAGCGATTCAGACAAAGGGGCAGCTGACGGTGATTTGGTTCCGACCGGAGATCCGAATCCGAGATTCACCGGGGGGCTATATAACGAATTCAGTTACAAAAATTTTTCGCTGAGTGTTCTGGGAACCTTTACTTTCAAAAGGGATATTATCAACACCTACATGAGTAATCAATTCAACGGAGTCTGGAACTTCGGGGGAATCAATAATTTTGCTAACCAGCGTCTTCCTGACTATAGCGAAATCAATTACTGGTCGCCCAGCAAGGCCCAGGATCCCGAATTTTCAGCAGACTTCCCTTCGCTGAGCCCCTATGGGCCGAACTACTACCAGTTCCTGCCTTTCAGTACACTTTGGAATGAAAATGGGGATTACTTCAAAATCAAAACAATTTCACTCGGGTACCGAATCAATGATGAATCACTGCAGCGATTGGGTATGGGTCTGAATCAGGTCCGCTTATATGCTATTGCAGATAATATATACACATTCCAGTCGTCTTCTGTCCCCGATGCCGAGCTGGTTACTCCACAAGGAGAATACTCCGGAGGGGCCTACCCACTACCCCGGAAATTTACTTTCGGAGTTGAAGTAACCTTTTAATTTAAAACGAAAAAATTCATGACACATATGAACAAAAAATGGGCATCTATTCTATTAATCATAATAGGAAGCCTCACTTTCACGGGTTGCAAGAAGTATCTGGATCTGGAACCTAAGAATTCAACTTACGATCAGGTCTTCTGGGTCAATGGCTCGAATGTACAAAAAGCGCTTTCGGGGTCGTATAGCATGCTGCGCTCAGCCTTTCAGCAAGACAGGAGCTATTTTGTATTCGGCGATATAGCTGCTGATAACTTTGCGTTGGGCGGAGATTTCTGGAATTATACTTCGTTTATTCAGACTGGAAATTTCAATTTTGGTTACGCTCCTTACCTAGAACCATCCCTTTGGAACTGGAGCCGGTTCTATTCCGTCATCAATCAGTGCCACCTGATTATTGAGAACACACCCAAGATTCCCTCCGATAAGTTTTCGGGAGGTGAAGCACAGCAGCGACAGCTCGAGGGCGAGGCAAGGTTTTTAAGAGCTTATGTATATTTCTATATGCAACGTGTTTGGGGTGATGTCATCCTGACCACCGAATCACTAAAAGATCCTCAGGACGTGCCGTCCTTGCCGCGCGCTACCGAAGATGAAATATTTTCGTTTATAGTTGCGGATCTGGAAAAATCAATTGAATTGCTAGGGTCAACCGGAAATAAAGCCGTGGCGAACAAAGGCGCCGGTCAGGCCCTTCTTGCACATGTTCATGCCTGGAATCACGACTATGAGCAGGCTGAAAAATTCGCGTCCGATCTGATAAGCTCCTCACAGTACGAACTAGAAGCGATAGACGATTATACAAAAATCTGGAACGGAAATTCTAAAGAGAGCATTTTTGAGCTCAATATGTTGTTCGACGCGGTTAGCAATGAGGCCACAGCCGGTTTCTTTAACGTATTTCTAACAGAACCGTTTATACGAAACAAAGGACTCAATTCTACCTGGTCGTTAAGTGACTTTGTAACGGATCAATTATTTGACCAAGAAGAAGCAAGGTTTGACGAAGTTGTCGAAACCGGAAGTGGGGGAACACGATATATTTTAACGAAGTATAGTGGGGTGGATTACTACGATGCCAATAACCCCGACACCTATGTAGTAAGTAACAATCTGGTCCTCTTACGTCTGGCAGACATTATTCTGCTCCGTGCAGAAGCGAGATTTAAAAATGGAGATGTAGCCGGAGCTCTTGAGGATCTTAATTTGATAAAAGAACGCGCAGGGTTAGAACCCTTCACGGAACAAGGAGCTGCGCTATTCCATGAAATTTTCGACGAAAGACGACGCGAATTAATCGGAGAAGGTCATGCGAAGTTCGACATGATCAGGATGGAGCAGTTGTCGCGACTATTTCCTGACGCTTATAGTCAGGCAAGAATAGCAGCAAAAGGCTACCACTGGCCATTACATATGCGTCAACTGTTGCCGCAGGCTCCCTTACTCACACAGAACGAATGGTGGAAAAGTCATTAACATTAAAGAAAAGTAACATGAAAAATATTTTTAAATACTCCTGGGCGCTTTTCCTACTGGCCCTTATTATTTCCTCCTGCCAAAAGGACGATTATTTCGTGGGAGGGGAATTGCACAAACCTAAAATCGACCTAAGCACTTACGACTTCCTTAAGAATAATGAACGAGGCCTTTTTGATACACTTATAATGCTCGTAGACGCTGCAGGATTGAAAGAAACGATTAATCAGCCTGGAATCACATTTTTCGCGCCTACAGATTATTCGATTAATTCATACATCGAAAAGAGGACGGAAATCGAGCAAAGAGTAGATCCGTTTCGTAAGTGGACTGTAGACTCTATTTTAAAATATGAAACATCGAGGTTTGCAGATTCACTCAACATATATATTATTCCGGAGGCAATTAGTTATTCGGATTTAAGTGGTTCGGGCGATATTTTCCAGACGAAGAAAGGAAATGATGTGGTTCTATCCTATGAGGAGACGAATGACGAGAATTTAGGATATAACCCTAACAGCTCCTTCCGCCCTCAAATTATGTACTTTACGCATCTATTGGGCGAGATCAATCCACCGTTCGAAGCCTCACAAATTCCAACCTCACTTGGGGTCAGGACAAGGGTTCAGACATCAGGAATCGAAAGTACTACCGGTAGAGTTAACGTTTTGGAAAATGGCCACCGCCTTTTCTTTTTTAGATAAGTTAGTTTCATATAACGCAACTATATAATGAAAAATAAGATTATAAAGATCACGCTTTTGGTTTTGGTTGGTTCCATGTCAATGATGGCGTGTAAGAAGGTTCAGGATGGCTTTCTAAGCTCATACGTTCGGTACGAGGAGTTTCCGATAGAGATACCTCAGGGCAGGGCTTTCGTCAGTTCCGCTTTGAATCCTGACGGCTCTGCAAAACCGATGGATGTGAAACTTACTGCTGTTTATAATGTGGGAACCGGTGAAAACGTGACCGAGATGTTCCTGGAGAAGTTCGAAATTCCTGTATGGACAGGACTATACGATCCGAAAGTTGATACGACACTTGACTTGATTAATACCAAGCGAAAGGATTCCTTAGTTTATCCGATCAGTATCAATCCCCAAAGCGGACAGTTAGAAGCTAACTATGCAACCATAAACCTTCCGACGGGTTCTTATGAATTCGATCTTGAAGTAACAAATTCGGCTGGAACCAAGCAGTATCCAAAAATTGGTCAATTCAATTTGAACGAAGCACCCTACTTCGAAGTTCCGGCCGTAAGAAGTACCGTTGCCATGAAAGTGGGCGAAGAGACAACTACTAAACTCCTGCCTGCAGGCCGGATTGAGGTGGAGCGAATAGGCGAAGATGAGAATAAGATCATCGTCAGCATCGTGGATGAAAACGGAAATGCTTTTAACCCTAAGGAGGGCGAGATAGGGAGAAGGCCCCTCGGTGGAACGGCTGCCGGCTGGTTGCAGACTATGCAAGATTATTCGCTGTCCTACGGGGCTCTGGACGACCGTATGGAATTTACTTACGGAGTTGTTCCCTTTCCGTTAAATTCACTTGGCAATGGATTCAACTATTACTACCGCATTCCGACAGAATATGTAAAATTCGATGAGGGCTTGCAGTTACCCGATAATCAATATTCGCTCAACGTTCGCTTCGCCTTCCGTGCATTTTTGCCAGGAACTTATAAAGTTACGGTAATCGTTGACGGTGCTACTCGAAAAGATGCTAACTAGATCGCTATGAAATCAAATAAAAAGACCATTTTTCCAATATTCCCCCTACTATTCTTTTTCCTCCTTACCTGCGAACATACAATTGCCCAAACGAACGTTCCTTCGGAAGCCCAAACGATTCCCATCGGAGGGAACACCTGGCAACAGAATGGCAATCCGCGTACGCTCGCCAAAATCGGAATTCGCAACTGGGCAGATAAGAATTCAACTTATCAGACCTACGTGCGCCTGAATAAGCCGGGGACGGTAAAAGTGTGGTTAGGTGCCGAAGTTCCTTCAGGTAGAAGTACGCTGGAGTTGACCATCGCCGGAAAGAGCCAAACGATTGAAATTGATAAACAAGCGGATGCTGATGTCTATGCCGGTGAATGGCAACTGGCAGATACAGGATATGTGGCCTTTACCCTGAAGGGACTTAAGCGGGGCGGACAGGTTTTTGCAGATGTCAGTCACTACAAGATTGCCGGATCAGCCGTCACCGATGGTGCGCGATATGTGAAGAACGACGAAGGCAATTTCTTCTATTGGGGTCGCCGGGGTCCTTCTGTTCATATGGCCTACCAGGTGCCTAAAGATCAGGATATACAGTACTATTATAACGAGATTACCGTTCCTGAAGGGGATGATGTTATTGGTTCCTACTACATGGCCAATGGTTTCTCGGGCGGTTACTTTGGAATACAAGTGAACTCAGAAAGCGAACGCCGCATCCTGTTTTCCGTTTGGAGTCCTTTTGTAACCGACAATCCCGATGAAATTCCGGAAGAACAACGGATCAAGCTTTTGAAAAAAGGGAAGGACGTCTACACCGGCGAGTTCGGAAACGAAGGATCAGGTGGACAGAGTTTTCTGCGGTATAACTGGAAGGCCGGTACTACTTATAAGTTTTTACTGAAAGGCGAGCCGGTAGGCAACAATCATACGGTGTATACTGCCTGGTTTTTTGCGCCCGAGCTCGGGCAATGGCAATTGATCGCCAGCTTTAGCCGGCCAAAAACGAACGCCTGGCTAACGGGTTTCCATTCCTTTCTTGAAAATTTCAGTCCCGAACAAGGAATTTATGAGCGGAAGGTGTTGTTTTCCAATCAATGGGTCGTCAACAAGGAGGGTCAGTGGACTGACACCAACAGAGCCAAGTTTACAGCAGACAACACAGCAAGAACAGGTTTCCGGATGGACTACGCAGGTGGAGTGGCTGACGGAAATTTCTATCTCAGGAATTGCGGCTTCTTTGACGATTATACGCCGATAGATCGTTTCTTTGAACGTCCGCTCACCAATGAACAGCCTCGAATCGACTTCGAGAAACTCCCTTAGTAAGTTAATGTCATCTTTTATCCCTTAGTTATACCGAAAGGCTAGCTAAGGGATTTTTTTTGCATTTTAAACCTTTTGAATCTTGTTTTGTCTAACCTTACTAAACCGATTTATGAAACCAGCCTATACCTATGCCCTGAGTATATGCCTGTCCGTGTTCTTTTTTCAGGCGGCCTATGCACAGAAGTCCATTTCGGGTACTGTTCTGGACAGTGCCAGCCGTGCTTCTCTGGAAGGTGCCGGTGTGTCTGTCTTTAAGGAGGATTCGCTGGTGGTGGCTGGAGTAGCCGGGGAGGGTGGGAAATTCAGTTTCAAAACCCTTGCACCCGGGAGCTATATCCTTCAGGCCAATTTCATCGGTTATAAAATGCAGCGAATTCCACTCAACGTAAGCAAAGACAATGCACCGCAGAGCTTTGTCGTCCGTCTGCCACCCGATATGAACCTGCTTGATGCGGTGCAGATCGAGATTGCTCCGCCTGCCGTCGTGCTGAAAGGAGATACTACCGAATTCAATGCCGCATCGTTTACCACGGAACCCTACGCCGACTCCGACGCGCTGATTGGTCAGCTTCCAGGCGTTGAAATCGACGAGGAGGGAAAGTTGAAAGTACAGGGAGAAGAGGTTCAGCGAATCATGGTTGACGGCAAGGAATTTTTCAGTAGCGATCCTCGCATTGCCATGAAAACGCTGCCTGCTGATATTATTGCCAAAATACAGGTAATTGATGAAAAGAGCGATCAGGCGAAATTCACTGGTTTCGACGATGGTGAGCGCTCCAAGATTATCAATATCGTCACTAAGCCCGATCGGAGGAAAGGATATTTTGGGAAGGCCGCCGGTGGTTATGGCAATATGGAACGCTATAATACGGGGGGAAGCTTCAACGCCTTCGAAGAGCAGCGCCGTATCTCGTTCAATGTGGTATCCAACAATGTTAATCAACAGGATTTTTCGATGGAAAACCTTGCAGGGGGCGCAACCAATACGGGAAACCGGCGGGGTCGCGGGGGTGGCGATGGCGGATCGGGACTAAAATCGACGAATAATGTAGCGGCGAACTTTAACAACGAGTGGAATAAGCAGCTAAAGCTGAACGGAAATTACTCTTTCAACAGTACCAACAACACGGTGTTCAGCCTTCTTAACAGAGAGTACCTGATTGGCAATCGCAGCAATCAGCTCAGTATTCAAAATCAGGAAAGTCATGGAAGGAATAAAAACCACCGGGCTAATTTCAGGATGGAGTACGATCCGGACAGCAACACCTCTGTTTCTTTTCGACCGAACCTCACGTACCAGAAAAGCAGCTTCAACCAATTTTCCAACAACAGTACCATGCTCGAAAGCAACGAGCCGGTCAACGCCTCCGTGCGCAACAATGAAAACGACCGTCGGAATTTCAATATTTCGGGCGATTTTTCCATTCGGCGGAAGCTCAACGATCGGGGCCGCACACTCTCTCTCAGCGTCGATGGGAATATCAACAGCAATAAGGGTCTGGCTTATAACCTATCGATGAATGAATTTTACCAAGACTTCCTGCTCGACCGGATCGATACGGTGAACAATCAGAACAATACACAGTCGGACGGCAACGGAGTTAGCGGTCGCCTCGCCTATACCGAACCCTTGGGAAGCAAAAGCCGGTTGCAGGCAAACTATAGTCTGCGGAACACCAACAGCTATTCCAATCGCGAAACATTTGAGTACCTGGCTGAAACCGGACAGTTCGATGAGCTGAACGAGCGGCTTTCAAACGAATTCCGGAACGAGTACCTTTATCACAGCGCCGGGGCAGGTTACTTGTTCTCAACCGAAAAATTAAGATTTGATGCCGGCCTTAACTTCCAGCACGCCAGCCTTCAAAATCAGCGTTCTTTTCCCAATCAGAGTGAAACTGCACGGCATTTTCAGAGCTATCTCCCCAATGCAGGCTTTACCTACCGTTTTTCCAAGCAAAAGGATATTGAACTAAACTATAATACGGCCACCAATGCCCCTAATATCGATCAGTTACAGGATGTGGTAAACAACCAGAACTCTTTAAATATCCGGGAGGGAAATCCCGACCTGAAGCAGGAGTACGGTCATCGTTTCGCCTTGCGCTATAAGGTGGTCAACCCGCTTAGTGGTTTTAATTTCGCCGCGAATGTCCACGCCGATTTTTCGAACGATCGCATTGTGAATTCAACCTGGTTGGCAGACCAAGATACTTTATTGGCCAGCGGCGTGCTTTTAGGTAAAGGGGGGCGCTTTACCCGTCCTGAGAATGTAGATGGATATTATAATATGCGTGCCAATGGAAGTGTGGGCATTCCGCTGAAGAAGCTGAAGCTGAATGTAAATCTGAACGGGGGAGTCTTTTACCGACAGGAAGTCGGTTTGTTGAATAATGAACGTACTTTTTCCAATTCTGTCGGAATCAATCAGCGCCTCAGTCTCCATAGCCGGATAAGCGAAAAGCTGATTTTCAGTTTTTCCTACAGCGGCAATTATAATGTCGTCAGCAATAACCTGAACCCGGAACTGAGCTATAATTACTATAATCAGAATCTGCGGAACGACTTTACCGTATTATTCTGGAAGGGAATGAAAGTATCGTCCACACTCAGCTATTATTATAATACCGGGCTGACCAACGACGATTCGCAACGCTTTGTTTTATGGAACGCCTCCCTGGCTAAAAAATTCTTTAAGCGCCAGGAAGGCGAACTGGCCCTGTCGGCCTACGATATTTTAAACAGCAATACCAACGTTTCCAGAAATATCAGCGATCAGTATATCGAAGACCGCCAGAGCAATATGCTCAATCAATATTTTATCTTAAGCTTTACCTATCATCTCCGGAAATTCGGTTCTACCCGTCGGAGTGCCGGTTAGACATGCACCCCGGTAGTTCCCCCGCCATTCAGGGTCAGATCTACCGGACGGTTGCTTTTCCATGACCCAGCGGTAAAGTCGGGTACGTCAATGGAATTCGACCGATTGGAAACCGACCAGATACTTAAAGGAGCAATGACACTCCAGGAAGCTGCATCGTATACGTCCTGGTCAAGGGGAAGTCCGTTTCTAAGACAATCAATTAAGCGCCAATCCATCATAAAGTCCATGCCCCCGTGGCCGCCGATCTGTTTGGCCATTTCGCCGACCTTCTTCACAATCTCCGGGGTGTACTGCTTCTCCAGTTTCTTAAACTCTTCGGCACTCACAAAACTTTCGCCTTTCGCAATTTTAGCCGGTTCCGGATATTTCTGAGCGAATCCTTCCGTACCGCTGATTACATGCAGGCGCGAATAAGGGCGTGGAGAGCTTACGTCGTGCTGAATCATGATGGTTCTGCCGTTCGCTGTACGAATACTTGTAGTATTCATATTGCCACGGAACTCTTTTCCAACATATTCCTTATAGAAATCATCTTTCGCTGCCAGCTCCTCCGCCTTTTTCGCCATGTGGAAGTCGGCCGACGCCATGGAAGTCAGGTACTCCATCTTGTCGCCACGGTTGATATTCATCACCTGGCAAACCGGACCGAGGCCGTGTGTCGGATACAGGTTTCCGTTTTTGTAGTTCTCTTTCAGACGCCACATATCCTGGTAGCCGTTCTTGGCGAAGTTCAATCCTACCAAATCATGAATATAAGCGCCCTCTGTATGAATAATTTCTCCGAAGAAACCCTGGCGTGCCATATTTAACGTGAGCAGTTCAAAGAAGTCATAACAGCAGTTTTCAAGCATCATGCAATGCTTCTTCGTACGCTCAGAAGTTTCTACCAGCTGCCAGCACTCGTCGACGGTAAGGGCGGCGGGCACTTCCACAGCTACGTGCTTCCCGGCTTCCATCGCATAAACGGCCATCGGGGCATGCAAATGCCAGGGCGTACAAATATAAATCAGGTCAATGTCGTCCCGATCACATAGTTGTTTCCAGGCTTCTTCGCTTCCTGAATAGGAAAGGGGTTTATGCTGAGACCCTGCAAGGCTTTTCTGCACGGCTTCGACCTTCACCGGGCGGAGGTCGCACAGCCCTTTGATATCAACTCCCTCAATGTGGCTCATCCGATTGACCGCCCCGGGTCCCCGCATGCCAAGACCGATAAAGCCGATCCGTACCCGGTCTATTTTCGGTGCGGCATAGCCGCTCATGTTGAAGCGTTGTTTTTTGGTTGAAGGAGACTTGCTTGCGCCCGTAATGCTGGCGCAGCCAGCAAGTCCCGTACTAATCAAGCCCAGTCCGGTTAAGCCGCTCAATTTTATAAAGTCTCTACGTTTTGTACTCATATCTGTAAATAATAATCGGTTTCTTCCCACAAGATAGGCCAGATCTTCAAGAGTCACAAGCCCGCGCATCACGCAAACGATTGTTCTATTTTCATGCGAAGGCCGGTGGGAGGCTTTCCAAGAAATTTTATGCAATCGATTGATAACGACGCATATTTGCTTTATTGACGATAAATCGATATTGTTGTCAACTTACGATACACCTATGAAAACTCCATGGCTGTTAGCCTTTTTATTCCTCGCCTTGCCCGGGCTCAGAGCGCAAGACCCGAAAACCAACAAACCGAACATCGTTATTATTATATCAGATGATCATGCCTTTCAGGCAATAGGTGCCTACGGAAGTAAGTTAATGAAGACCCCCGGTATCGATCGGATTGCCCGTGAAGGCGCCGTACTGAACCGGGCGTACGTGACTAATTCTATCTGCGGGCCTAGTCGCGCCGTGCTGCTCACCGGTAAATTCAGCCATAAAAATGGGTTTAAAGACAACGAAACCTCGCGTTTTAACCACGGGCAGGATCTTTTCGTTAAGCGAATGCAGCAGGGCGGATATCAGACCGCCTGGATTGGCAAGCAGCATCTGGGAGATAAGCCTGAAGGATTCGACTATTGGGAGATTTTGCCGGGACAAGGGAATTATTTCAATCCCGACTTTATTCGGATGGACGGATCCCGTGTGCGTTACGAAGGGTATGTAAGCAATGTCGTGACCGATCTGGCGGAACACTGGCTTGATCAACGGGACACCAGCAAGCCTTTTCTGATGATTGTGGGCCACAAAGCAACCCACCGCACCTGGATGCCCGACACGGCCGACCTGGGCATGTTCGACGAAGTAGAGTTTCCATTGCCCGAAACGTTTTACGACAATTATCTGAACAGGGAGGCTGCCCGTGTGCAAGACATGAGTATTGAGAAGACGATGCTCATGGGTTACGACCTGAAAATGGGTGATGCACTACAGTCGGAAGGCAGTATTACACGTATGAACCCTGAGCAGCATAAACGCTATGCGGACTATTACAGGAAGAAAAAAGCCGAACTTGAATCTATGAATTTAGCGGGAAGGGAGCTGACCGAGTGGAAGTATCAGCGCTATATGAGCGACTATCTCGCGACAGCAGCTTCCCTCGATCGAAATATTGAACGCGTATTAGATTACCTGGATGAGCATCAGCTTACGGATAACACGCTGGTCATTTATCTTTCCGATCAGGGCTTTTATCTGGGTGAGCATGGTTGGTTCGATAAGCGTTTTATGTACGAAGAATCGTTTCGTACCCCCATGGTGATCCGTTACCCGGGTGTCATTGCGCCTGGAACGCAATCGGACGATTTAATTATGAACCTGGATATTGCCCCCACGATGCTTGAGCTTGCCGGGATGCCTGTTCCGGAAGATATGCAGGGCGAATCCTTCCTGCCGGTGTTAACCGATAAAAAGGCAAGAGGTCGCGAGTCGATTTATTATCACTATTATGAGAATGGTGAACATGCTGTATCGCCTCATTTCGGGATACGCACAAAGTGGTATAAATTAATCCGCTTTTATAAACGCGTTGATGACTGGGAGCTGTACGATTTAAAGAAAGATCCGCAGGAAATGAATAACCTTTTCGGGAAGAAAGGCTATGAAGGAGTTACACGGGATCTGCGGGAAGAGCTGAATGCGTTGGTGGATCAGTATGAGGATATGGAAGCGAAAGGCATCCTGCGTCAGGCAAAGTAGTTTTACTTCTCTATCACTGATTATTCCAGACATTGATGAAATTACATTATTATGTCAAGGATTCCCTTGGTTATCTCTCCTTTATACCTTGTTTATACCTGGGTTCAGGCAAACCGGGACCAAAGCCTTACCTGAGAGGGATTAAACAGACCCTTAACCCAGTCCGGGGGTCTGTTTAGTCCGGGTTAAAGCCGGGTTTAGGATGGCTTTGATCCGGGTTTGTTATAAACGAGCCTTAAACGAATCTTAAACGAGACCTAAAGGAGTAAGCAATAGTGCTTATATAAGTCTGCCAATGGATAAGGCGAAAGTACTTCCATCCTCTCCACGTTCTCCAGAAAACTCCTTCCCGCCCAGTTTTTCCAAAACAAAAGGGTTCCCGGGGGCGTTGTAGGCTGGCGCGCCCTTTCGGTCCGAAAATTAAGGGGGTTATTTTGAGGCACTTAAAGTTTTCGTTTAATTTATATGTTGGGAATATTTGCGAGGTTGGAAAATCGCCGTATCTTTGCACTCCGCAATCGAAAGGAAAGCGGGTGTTCATTGAAGGTTAGGGTTAGGAAGCGAGAGCAAGCGGAAGGTGGCGAAAAAGATACGATTTATCTTGTGTAGTTGCGAAAAGCTGCTTACCTTTGCAGCCCGCAAGAGTGGGAAAGCGAGCAGCGAAAAATAAAAAATATTTTATTTTGCAAATTCAAAACTTCTTTCTACCTTTGCAAACCCTAAACGAAGGGGGTTGTCCACCAGAGGCGCGATGCCGCGGATAACCAAGTGAAAAAAAAGATTTAAAACGCCGGTTCCCTTACAGGGACAAGCGAACAAAATACAGGCCGATCCGTGAGGTGGTGCCGCCAAGTTCTTTAAAGAAGATTAACATGTAGCGTAACGAGTAGTTTGAAAGACAACGAAAGTTAAAAGTCCGACCGAATCAGGTCGGCAAATTTCAAACCAAGTCAATTCGGTTGATAGATACAAACAGTACCGATTCTATTAACAATTTTTTGAGTAATAGGGTCAGGTCAAGCAACATTTTACAATGGAGAGTTTGATCCTGGCTCAGGATGAACGCTAGCGGCAGGCCTAATACATGCAAGTCGAACGCGATTGCGGTGCTTGCACCGCATGAAAGTGGCG